>Ga0126381_100000392_pt1 | contig 47555 bp, 57 predicted proteins | sample PanSoiMetPlot_28_FD_96465 | JGI IMG/M metagenome (GOLD analysis project Ga0126381, IMG submission 96465) | Tropical forest soil microbial communities from Panama - MetaG Plot_28 | ecosystem: Environmental > Terrestrial > Soil > Tropical forest > Bulk soil | place: Panama | collected 2016-02-17 | reverse complement strand
TCCGATCCGGGGCTGGTCGGTCATAATTCCTGACTTTCCTCAAGCTGTGAAGCGTCAAGCATTACCTGAACTCTCATTAAGGATCGACCAACCTGCCGCCGGCCCAGCGGTGGTCCAGCCTTATGGCTGGCAGCTTGTCATCTCGGTGGATCTACCTGCACCCCACCACTTCACTGTGGCTGGCGTCGATCTTCCTCCCCAGCCTATTCAGCCCTACTCCAGTGGATGGAACATTGTCACGCCTGATCTGCCGCAGTTCGTCCGACGGCAGGCGATGCCTGAATACATGTGGCGGATTAGCTTCGCCCCCCAGCAACCATGGGGGTGGTCAGTTGTATTACCTGAACTGCCGGCTGCGCCCCGGCACTTGGAAGCCACTCTAACAGGCTTGGATTTACCACCAGAGCCGATATCAACCCAGCCCTGGGGATGGTCGATAGTCGCATCCGATTTGAACCAATTTATCCGCCGCCAAGCCTTCCCTGAATACACATGGCGACTGGATTTCACGACAACTCAGCAGCAGCAACAGCCATGGGGATGGTCGGTAACACTGCCTGAAGGGTTCGCACGACGTGGGAAGGTGCTTACTGGCTTGGACCTGCCAGTGCGGCCGGTGTTGGTACAACCTTATGGATGGAGTGTCACAAGCCTGGAATTGCCGCGGTTCGCCAGGAAAGAAGCACTGCCTGAATTTACATGGCGAATTGACTTCGTCTCAGTGGTGGTATCTGTCCAACCCTACGGGTGGTCGGTGACTATCAATGATCTGATACCTCGAAGAGGTAAACCACTAACTGGGGCTGACCTGCCCCCATCACCAGTACCACCACAGCGGCCTGATGGATGGTTCATAAACTTCCCTGACTTGCCAGCGTTTCGCCGGTATCAGGCACTACCTGAATACACTAGCAGAATTGACAGACCGCCGATCACGCCCCCAACAGTGGTGTTCGCTGGGTGGTTAGGTCAGGATATCCTAGTAAAGAACGTTGTCACGGCTCGGGGCGGGATCAACCCAAATGGGTTGGACATCTTTCCGTCAATCATTATCCCCCCAGCACCACCTCCATTTACCACCCCAAATGGGCGGTGGTTGAGCCGTGTTATCCAGTACGGGTCGCTATTCAACATATACCCTGATGAACCAGTCCCCTTGCTAAACGAAATCGGGTTCACCGTTTATATATGTGCGCCCGGTGTGATCAGCTTCAAAGACACCAATTTGGTGTTCGTGAAGCCATCTGGTGCGATGTTAACCACCCCGACGGCGATCACCTACTCAGCGGTGGTGCCGGCTACAGCTTTTGGCTGGCCGGTGTTGATTTACACATTCGGGAGGGGCGATCTAAGCGAGGTCGGGAAGTGGTCCGTTTACGTAGCTCGGGGCAACATGCCGCTGAGCCCGACCACGACATTCAACGTGGTGTCTTAGACAATCTTCATAAAAGCGTCACGAGTTGTATGATAGAGACAAAGGAGACAACTGTCTCATAGGTACAATCGTGATCCCGTTCGTGATTTTAGTAATGCTCTTAGGGCGTCCAAGCGATCACCCGTATAGCGATGTTGGGTATCATGTGAATGGTAGTGGACGTGGTATCTCAGGTAAAATGGTCGATATGTCGAAGACCGAAGCCGTGTCTCATTGGTCGCCGTATGACTTCTCGGGTTCTCGGTCAGCACCCCATGCTTTTGCGATCGGTGGTGGGCACGCTCACGGTGGTTCGGTAGGAGTCAGTCACTAGGCGCGCTCCGGGTAGTGGAAGTCGAAGCGGCCTCTGACATTCGCATGGAGGGCCGCGCCCACCGAAGGTGACCCCATAACCTGCTCTGCTACGTCAGCGGGTACATCTTTGTAGATGACCAGGGGTCCCTGTGGCTCTGCCACAGTCGGCGCGTAGCGCACATGCAGTTCTCCATCGGCGAAGCCGATATCCAGGACGTGCGAACTAAGAACCCGTTCCATTTGGGCCATGTTTGCCTTCCACTCTTCCTGCCTCGATCCATTTAATTACTTCTGATCTCTCATAGCGTCTCCACACCGCACCATTCGGTCCTACGCTTGCCCAGAATGGCGGTGCTCGGTCTTCTCTATGCCACTTGTATAATGTTTGCAGGTTGATGCCGAGCATGCCGGCGACTTGTTTGGCACCGATCCAATCGGGGTTTGATGGATTTGTCATGAGTACATCATGTAGCAGCAACGACATCACAATGCAAGCAAGAATGTGTGTATGGGAGGCTTGCCTTTAAATATAGGCTCTGTGGCTGATCGGACCCCTGGAGAGCGCTACCGCGGCGATGCCGATGGGTGGTGGAAACGAGGAACCCTCTGAGGCCCGAGTGTGTGAAACCCAACGGAGGTTGTGATGCGGAAGCGTCGGCACCGTCGGCACAAGCGCTAAAGCCGGCACCAAAGGACGATGCCTCCCCTTAATCCAGCACTGTTGCAAGCCATGGGCGGTCGTCCCCCGTCGCCCGTGGCGGGTGCTGGTACGCTGCCGGGTCAACCACCATTTGGTTCCTCCCCAATCAGCGCACCCGTACCTCATCGTGGACTGCAAGGGGAAGGCGTCGCCCTGATTTCACACGCGAAGCAACTTCTGGAGAAGGCGATCGGCACCCCAGGAATGGGCGCCGAAACAGAGTTGGGTCAAGCCATCCTGAAAGCCTTGGAAGTTCTGGGCAAGCAACTGCCCGAAGGAGTAGTGACACCGGGCATGGAACGGGCGGGTATGGAGCAATTCATGCTTCAACACCGGCAGAATGCTCCGATGATGAACATTATGGCGGCGATGGGACAAGGTGGCGCCCCAGGGGGTGCACCACCGCCAACACCGCCAGGACCAATTCCAGCGGGTTAGGAGACCCAAATGCCGAAGGACATGTTTGGCAACTTGCCATCGTCAGTGCCGAAGGACGATCCCAAGATCGTGAGGGTCAATTTGACCCAGGCTGATATGGGCGCTCGTGCCTCGCATCTGCCGAAGCTGATGAAGAACGAAAAAATCAGCATCAAACACGTTTCGAGCCGTTAAGAGACGCCGATGCCCCGCTACGCTGCACAACTTTTACAAGGTACTGTCAGCACGGCGTACAAGTCGCTTGGTGCGTTGCAGACTGGCGGTACGACGCGCCGGATCGGCATCTACGAAATCGTCTTCGGGTTGGCGGGTGCGCTCAACACCACAAACGACACCCAAGTCCTGCCCGATGTCTCCCGGTTCACGTCAACATCGCTCATCACCGGCACTGCTTTCGTCCCGAACCCCTTGGACGGTGCCGATCCAGCCTCGCTTGCCACCTTCAACAACAACCTCACCAGTGAGCCAGCCGCTATCGCAGCCGCAGGCTCTGGTCTGAGCATGTTGAACCCCGCTCTGAACCAGCGCGGAACGTTCAGGTGGCGCGCCCTCGACGATGGTGACAACATCATCATTCCCAACACCGCTCTCAATGGTGTCGCTGTTCGCGCCTTGTCGCTGTCCTATACGGGCACCGCCATCGGCACCATCATGTACATCGAGTAGCCCAAAATGCCTCTGATCGAAATCGACGACGCCACTGCCGCTGCGATGTCCCAGAATGGGATCAAGTTCCAGGACCGAACTGTTGCTTTCGCTCAGTCAGCGAAGACGATGGCGGAACTGCAAAAGATCCAGAATGGGCCTCGCCGGTCTAAGTGGCTAGAGTTGGTGAAGGAAGAGTACCCTGACCTCCCAATTCCTGAAATCGATGCGGCCAAGCCGGCTTATGACCGGATCGCCGCTATGGAAAAGAAGCAAGACGAATTCATCGAAGCGCTGAAGAAAAAGGACGAAGAGCGCGAGACCAAGGATCGCGAGATGCGGGCAACCAAAACTGTCGAGCAAGGGCGGTCGTGGCTACGCCGGGACAAGAAGCTCGACGACGAGGGCGTAAAAAGCGTCGAGCGCATCATGCAAGACGAAGAGATCCCCAGTTATCAGGCAGCATTCCTGCTGTGGCGGGATCGCAACCCGCCGACCGAAACGGATCTACCTGCGATCAGGGGTGGCAATCTGGACTGGTTCAAGGCCGAGACCGAAGATAGCGCGGCGGATATGAAGTTGCGCCTCTCCGATCCTCTCAAATATCGCCAAAAGAGAATTCCCCAGATGTTACAGCAATTGCGGCGCGGCGAGATCGACGAGTTTGGCCGCTCGCTGAAACCGGCGGCATAGGAGCACGAAGGCAGTGGCTTTCCCATTAGCAGGCACCGGTATCGCCCCCCCGACAGGTCCCGTCTTCACTGAGTTGAACGCCCTCACCCGAAGGGCGTACATGGACACGGTTGTGGTGCAGCTCTACCAAAGCTCGCCTTCACTGTTCATGTTGATGGGAGCCGCTCAAAGGGCGGCAGGCGGCTTGAACCAGATCACAGCACCTGTGCAGGGCCAATCGATGGTCCAGGGACAGTGGGCTGGCTACGCGGGCAATTTCAACAAGCCCCAGATCATCCCTGGTGTCCAGCCTGCGCAGTGGATGCTCTCCTACTACACCGTTCCAGTGCCGCTGGTGATGGGTGAAGCCTTCATCCAAAGCACCGAGGCGATCGTCCCGATCCTGGACGTTCGGATGAATGATGTGTACGCGGTGATGGCGAACCAATTCGCCACTGCCTTGTTCACGAACAACTCGGCGATGCCCCTGATGCCCCAGGGTTTCATCGAAGCGATGGACGATGGCTCTGCCGTCCCCACCTACGGGGGCATCACCCGCACGGCCACGGGCAACACCTTCTGGGCTGGCAACAAGTTCACCAGTGTCGCCGCCAACAACACCCGGTCGGCATGGTCCACCTACCTTATTCAGGTGACGAAGCTGGCCGGGGGTGAAGTGCCCGACGCAGTCATCATGTCGCCCGGCGATTTCGCCGTTTTGGCCGCCCAATTCATTGGGGTCGAGCAGATCAACGTGTTCCCCGGTCGCAACTTCGATCTTGACACAACGATCCGCTCTGGGTTCCCCAACGTTAACATCAACGGCGTCCCCTTCTATCTGGACTACTACTGTCCAACCGGGACTGCCATCATGTTCAATTCCAAGTACACTGCTATGTACATCAGCGAGGATGCGCAGTGGGATTTCACTGGCTTCTATTCGTTGGTTCCCTTGGGGCAGCTAGCCTTGGTGGGCGTGGCCTACACGGGTTATAATGTCATCACCACCAAGCCGGTGAGTGGAGCGATCTTCACCGGCATCACCGGCGCACCGTTTTGAGGTAGTTTGAGATGATTGCTGGTCAGGGCATCGGCCTTCCATTCCCCCAGCCGGTAACTCCCGGCCTGCCGACCAACTTCGCGGTCCAGCCGCAGTCGAACTCAATCGCGCTGGCGGCCGGCAACGTCATTCTAGTACCGGCGGGTTGGTGGTACTACGACCTTGGATCGTTCTGCTGCCTCCAGTTCCTCGATCCAGTCACGGGCATGTGGCAGCCCACTTCGGTAGCCGCCACGGCCATTGCCCGGACAGGCATCGTCAACGGGGATGGAGCCAACATCCGCATCCTGAACCCGAAAGGCGTGCCCGTTTCGGGCAACGTCACCGGCGCCGGATCGGGTTATGTCCAGAGTTCGACCACCATCACGTCGAACCAGGGCGGGTCGCTGTGGCATGGCATCATCGGCGGTCAGATCAGCAACACTGTTACGATCGGTGCTGATCCCAAGGGCACGACTGGTGGAACCAACTTTACCTTCGCCCCGACGCTGGTCGCCACTGCCCCGCCTCCGATGCTTACGGGTCTGCCCTCCACGGCGACGGCGCTTGGTGGGGTGCCTGCCACGGCGACATGCACCGTGTCGGCTGGTGCGATCAACTCGGTGACGGTGGTTGCACAAGGTGCTGGCTACTCGACAGCCCCGACGTGGCAGGTCATCCCCCACCCTCAAGACCCAACGCTGGGTTCGATCACAATCCCGGTGCTGACTAGCACTTTGACCGGTGCGGGTACGCTGACGGCGGTCGTGTTGGACAACCCCGGCACTCCGCAGTCGTCCATCACTCTGACGGTGGCGGGTGCGGGAACGTCGGCGACGGCGACGGTGAACTTCGGCATCGCCACCGCGGCTAGTGATACGATCATCCTCCAAAGCATCGGCGCATGGGTCTGAGGATGGATGGCCTCACCGCTCCCCGGCTATCAGGCCCAAGTCCAATCACTGCTAGATGACTTCGGCGCCGTAGAATATACGGTCGCCAATCTAAACACGTACATCAACGACGCTCGCGTCCAAATCGCTGGTGCCTCGGAAAGTATCCGGGGCCAAGCGACCCTGTCGCTTGCCGCTGCCCAACAGTCAGCCCTATTTACGGCTGCCACTGGCCTCCCCACAGGTGTTGCTGGCCTTCTATCGGTCAGGATGGCTCGGGTGCAAGTCCTTGTGGGACCGCCAGCCGGGTGGCGTCGCATCGAAATGCGACCGTGGGAGTACTTCTTTACATTCCGGTTGTGCCAGATCATCAACAATCCTGGGCTGCCCACTATGGCGGCCCAGCTTAATCCTGGCATCGGGGGCTCGCTGTACTTCGATCCGGTACCAGATATGCCTTACACGATCGGCTTGGACAGCGTCCAGTATCCGATTGCGTTGACGGGCGCTCCCACAGAAATTGAACTGATCCCTGCGCCGTGGACTGAAGCCATCCAATACTACGCCGCCTATCTGGCCCTTCTAAACGCTCAACGCTACTCCGACGCAACGATGATGTTCGACCGCTACCAGTTGTTTGAGTGGCGGGCCACTCAGATGACCACGCCATCTCGGTTGCCCCGGCAGTATCCTGGTAATACTGGTGCTACTGGCGCTTCGGCCAATATGCCGCTGACGGGTCAGCCCGGTGGACAACGATGACCGACGCCCCCTACACTTACTACCTCAAAGAGGTCCAGCGACTGGTCGGGTATGACCAACATGAAGCCCTCTACAACATCGACGACCTGCTGGCGTTCATCAATACGGCCCGTGCGGAAGTGGCAGCTCAAGGTCAATGCATCCGCCTACTAACACCGTGTGCGGGGCAGGTGCTTCAGCTACAAGTAGTCACACCGGGTCATGGATACGTCAATCCGGTCGTGGCCATCTCGGCACCAGATGCGCCTAGCGGGGATCTACCGTTCCCCAGGGGAGCGCAGGCGCTAGGCACTGTCCAACAAGTGGGCGGTAGTCTAAGCAACGCCAGTGTGACATTCGGCGGTGCAGGCTATTTTCAACCCACTGTGACGGTAAGCGATAGTGCGGGTACTGGCGGCGCTTTGATAGCCACTATATCACCATCAAACACAACCGTATTTGGTCAGGAGACCTACTACTTCAAAAACATCGATCTAACTCCATTCCCCGGCATTCGAAGCATCCTATCAGTGCGAAGCGTTAGCTTCGTATGGAATAACTGGCAGTGGTCTCGTTCATCCGTTTCATTCAGCAAATACCAAGCCATGATCCGTCAATACGTGGCATCCTTCTATGCACCTCCTGTGTGGGTATGCCAGTTTGGGCAGGGTGTGGCAGGTAGTCTGAAGATGTACCCCTTGCCTGATCAACCATACCAAATGCAATGGGACTGTCTTTGCCTGCCCGTGGATTTGACTGATGAAACCATCTATGAAGCGATCCCCGAGCCTTGGACCAAAGCAGTGCCCTTCTACGCTGCTCACTTGGCGCTAATGAGCAGATCCGCGGAAGTGCCACAAATGCTCCCATTGGCTCAGACCTACTTCAACGACAGAACGGGCGGGTTGTTTCAAGTTCACATGCGTCGCGCTAGGGCATTCGCTCAGCCCGGCACGGTCAGCAGCTACTATGGTCGCGTGTGATGCACATAAATGACCTCCAGCGAGCATCCGAACTGGAGAAGGAGCTGAAGTTGTGGCTGGACGCTGAGATGCGAGCTGAGCCCCACGTCTTCAAGCAGGCCCGTCTTATGGTTGCGGACATGGCCCATGGCTATGCACCAGTCCCTGGCACTCCTGCCCAAAATACTGAAGTGGTCATCCAACTCACACCCGAGATAGTGCTTCCATTTATCAAGCAGCAAATCCAACGGGTGAAAGATACGTTGATAAAAATGGGGGTAGACCTCTGAGATGGCGCGCAGTACGTCTCTAGCAGCAGCGCCCCAGCCAACCCCTGGTCTTCCCGAGAATGCGGACGTAGTCGAGTTCGCAGGATGGGAGGGTATTGACACAAAACCGCCGCGGTCGGGTGTTGATCCTCAACACTGCGCGTGGTGCGACAACATGATGCCGATTGGCCCCAACAATCTGCGGGCCATGCCAGATATCGATGCTGCCGCGTATATTGCCCCCATGGGTCTGACAATCCTGGACTACGACTTCTTCGGCTTGCAGCCCGGTGGTGTCAACAATGGTCCATCGATTGTTGCGCTGCTGAGCGATGGTAGTGCGCAGGGGAAACTGATCAATCTCCCTCAAACGACCTATGCCATCGCGCCCGCTGGTACGTTTCCTACTGCCGCAGCGCACATCCCCGCTATGCGGCAGTATGGCACAGTCTACTTGTTGTTCACTTCCGACGCGGACAAGAACGACTACTGGATTTGGGATGGTGCGGTTCTGTATTCGGCGGGGACTATCGGACCCGAGGTTACGTTGCAGTCGCCGGGCACTGGTTACACCAGCCCACCCACTGTGGGAATTGTGGGGGGATCGGGCAGCGGCGCTACATTCACCGCGACTATCGCCAACGGCGGTGTCACTCTCGTAACCCCAAACTCAGCGGGTTCAGGGTGGGTCGCATCCGATGCGCCGAAAGCACTGTTGACATTCACAGGTGGTGGATCTGGAAGCAGCGCATACGGAACAGCGGTAGTCCAAAACGGCTGTATAACCGGCGCCTTCATCATTAACGGCGGCTCAGGGTTCACTTCCATCCCCACGATAGTTATCACTGATGCTACAGGAACCGGTGCTAGCATAATAGTGACCGGGATTAGTGGTGGAGTGATATCGCAATTGACGGTAGTGTCGCCGGGTCACGGTTACTCTAATCCCAGCATCGCCACATCTGGTGGTGGTGGTATGAACTTCCAGGGCGCCGCGACCGTCCAGAATGGCGTCATTACCTCGGTGACGATGACCGCGATTGGTAGCGGTTATGGTGCATCACCCCAAGTGATATTCCTGGCTGCGACAGGCTCTGGCGCAACAGGCACTGCTGTTCTCAGTGGCGCAGGCACCATAACATCCGTCTTGCTCGGGAACCAACCGCAAACATTCACCGGTGCAGGATACCCAACAGCGACCGGTGCGGTCACTGTAGGTTTCATCGCCACGAGTGGACCGGCCGCCGCGGTGATCCAACTCATGCCATTCGGTGTGAGCGGCAACACCGTCGAAGTCTATGAAAGCATCGTGTGGATCAGCACCACTTTCCAACGGGTGAAGACCTTCTTTAGCGCTCCCAACACGGTCAGTGACTTCGGTCCTCCGGATGGTGCCGGTGTATTCCCCGTTACCGACAGCATCCTCCGCTATCAGATTACCCGCCTACTCGAAAGCAATGGTTTCCTGTATCTAATAGGGGACAGTTCGGTCAATTACATCTCGGGAGTGCAGACCAGCGGTTCTCCTCCTATAACCACATTCAGCAACCTTAACATCGACCCCCAAATCGGCTCCCCATATCGGGATAGCTGTACCGTCTATAGCCGCGCCTTGGTCATGGTCAACTCCTTTGGGGTCCACGCCATATACGGTGGCGCGGTCCAGAAAATCTCGACTCCCCTGGACGGTGTATTCAACTCAGTAGGTGTGAACCAGTGGCTAAACGCGATGCCCCAGGGTCCACAGTCCGCGATCGCCACCATATTCGGTGTTCACGTTTACGCATTGTTGCTACCTATAATCGACCCGATCAGTGGCTCTCAGCGTAATGCCATATTTTTATGGGATGGCAAACGATGGTGGACAGCCACCCCAAGTGTCAGCTTGACGTTGATGAAAACTCTAGAATGGGGCAGCGACATCAACGCTTACGGGTCGGATGGCACAACAGTGTGGCCCCTCTTCGCCCAAACTACTCACTCAACGACAAAAACCCTTCAATCCCGCCTCGGCAGCGAGCCCACCATCCTTCAGGAAAAGAAGCCGCTCCAGATGTATGCCTTGTGGGCTGCTACCAATCACGTAGTCTCACTCAATTTCACCATCGATACCGAGTCAAGCTCCCAAGCAGTAACTCAGGGTCCATTCGCTAGCGCGCAGCAAGCTAGTCCTCTTACATATTGGGGCCGCTCCGTGGTACCTGACAGCTTGGGCTTCTGCATCGGTTTCACCATGACATCAACATCACCCGATTTTGTGTTGGTCAAGCACGAAATCCTCCAGCAAAACCCGCGAAGGCTAAAAGTGTGAGCGTCGCTCTGCTCTATAACATCCCTCGATCGCAAAGCGATCTGAACGAGTGGACGTTCTCCAATGCCGCTTCGCATCAACTCATTGTAGACGCCCTTCGAGCGAAGCGGAATGCTCGCCACTTGTCCGTTTACGTTCTGGACCCTCTACCGCAGACCGACTACGGGAGCTTCCTGCTCCGCCACCAGTTCATGCACAACCAAATGGACAACATCCTCCACATCGGGGGCAACGATTTCACCGGCATCAATTTCGACGACCCCTCAGAAGCCGAATTTATATGGTTTCTCCATGCAAATGAGCATATACTGGCTCACAAGAAGTTGGGGATAAATGGATAATGCCGTACACTGACCCCAAAGCGCGAATGGCAGTGGCTAGGGCCGGCAAGGTGGTGATTGAAGCCGCCAAGCCGCACGTCCACGTCAGAACTGTAGTATTGCCCCCGATGGGCCAGCAGCCAGTACTGAAATTGGCTCAGCCCCACCATGTAGATACAATCGTCGAGAACCCACTACTGTCAGCTTGGGAACCAATCACTTTCCAAAAGGAAACAAGAGCGATGTCAGGATTTGATGTAGGCGTGCGCCGGGTGGTTGAAGCGGAGATCGATCAGCTTATGGAATGGGGGCTGCCCCGGTTCCTGGCTCGGTATCCGCGGGCTCGCGCAGAGACGATCCGGCCGATGTTGATCATGGCGTGTCGCGGCGGCAAGTTGGCCTTCTTCCGCACCGATGATGCCTGCGCCTTGTTCACCGCGGAAGTGACCCCGTGGGAACCGGAACTGTTCGTCTACGAGACCTTCATGGTGTCCCGGATTTCGGTGCCCCGAGAGGTAACCCGCCTCTATAGGGCTGGCATGAAGTGGGCGATCGACATTGGTGCATGCGGCTTTCAGTATGGCTCCTCAACAGGGGTGGACATCCGGAAGTTCGCCGAGAAGGTCGGCCATGACGTGGCCGGCCAGTTCTTCGTCAAGCATCTCCGGCGTGATATGCAACTGCCGGAATTGGATGAGGCAGCATAATGTGTGGTGGTGGCGGTATCGGTGGTCTTTTAGGTGATGTTCTAGGAGGCATCGGCGGCGCAGTGTTGGCTCCAGTATTGGGGCCTCTGCCGCTAGCGCTTGACGTAGGTGTCGGTTCTGCCATCGGTGGAACTGTCGGCGGAATTGCATCGGGAGAGAAGCCCGGCCAAGCGCTTCTAGGCGGCATTGAAGCTGGTGGGCTTGCCGGAGTTGGCACAGGATTGGGCGAGTTGGCCGCTGGTCAGGGCTTCCTTGGCACCGCGAACCCGCTAGGCGGGATATTAGGAGGTACTACTGACACGGCGGCATTGGCGGCACCGGGGGGCGCATCGGATCTGTTGCTACCGGGTGCTGTTCCAGGCGGGCCAGCGGCGGTTGCGCCAGCATCGGCTGGGGCGGCAGGTGTCGGTGCTACAGTTGCTCCTCCAGTCGTCCCAGCCGCTGCGGTGGCTGCTCCAGGGCCAGGGACGGCTGCGGGGATCGGTGCAGGTGCCACGCCCGGTTCTTTGGCACCAAGCACAGGTGCTGCCAGCGCAGCGGAAAGCAGTGCCGCCATCCAGGGTGCATTGCCCACTGCCCCTACCCAGCTTGCAGCGACAGGCCCAGCAGCGTCAGGGGCGCCCGGTGGTACACTGACCCAAAGCCTTGGCACTGCCGCTCCTACCGGCACTGCCGGTACTGCTTTGACAACGCCGGGCGGAGGAGACTTCGCCACCGGTCTTGGATCAACAGGTCCAGGCGGTGGGTATCTGAACGCCAGCGGTGATTGGGTGCCGCTGTCAGCAGGTCCGGGTGGTGGTGGAGACGTGCCACCTAGCTCGGGTCTTTTCGGAGGCAGTACGGGACAGTTTTTGAAAGACTATGGGGGGCTCGGATTGGCAGGTGGTGGCCTGTTGATGTCGATGTTGATGAACAACAGCATCCCCTATGCTGGCCCACAGGCTGGCTCGGCTGCTTCGGGGCTTAGAACGGGTAATGCACTGATCGGCACTGGTCAACAAGAAGCGAACGCGCTCTTGACAGGCCAGTTGCCACCGGGTGCCCAAGCAGCAATCGATCAAGCCACCACCGCGGCCGAAGCTACCGTAGCAAGCAACTTCGCCGGTTTGGGGTTGTCGGGCAGTTCGATGCAAGACCAAGCAATCGCCGGTATCCAACAAGCTGCTGCTGCCCAAAAGTTCGCCGATCTGCAAGGGGTCGCCCAGACCGGGTTGTCGCAGATCAACGCTGGTCAAAACTCCATAAACGCGGCCAACCAAGTCTACTCCAACTTGATGAATACCCAGCTACAGCAAGACTACCTGACCCAACTGGCCATTGCTCGGATGTCTGCGGCGCTGGCTGGCGCGCCGATGGCAGCAGCATAGGAGACAGAATGATGGCAACCCGGAAGAAGACATCTAAGAAAGCGGTCAACGAGAAAGTCCGAAAGGGCGTGCATCAACATGAAGCGGAAATGCATGCCGGTAAGCCCAAGACCAAGCTGAAGTTGGGAAAGAAGCGTGGCACTTAATTACGTCCCTGGTAGCGATCAAGACCCAAACCAGCCCCCACTGCCACCAATTGGTGGGGGCGGGCCGCCGGGTGGGCCTCCTTTTCCACCGGTCTATCCGCAGTCGCCCGGTCCTGTAGCTCCTTTGGGTCCTATAACCCCTGGACAGCCGGGGTTTATGCCGCAAACGCCGCGGCCACAGATGCCCGAACCACCGCGCTCACCGATGCCAGCGGTCCCAAAACCGCCAAGTCCGATGGACGCATTTTACCAGAAAGTCGTCAACAAGAAGGAGAGTGGCAACAACCCCAACGCTTTGTACAAAGGGGGTGACAGTCGCACTTGGCCGAGTACGCCTGGGCCAGAAGGCAATTATGGTTTCCCGCAGTGGACCGGTGCGGAGGGGCCGGCAGGCATTTCCCATGCCGCTGATGAGGGGCAATGGCAGCCGAAAACATGGCATGACACCGTAATACGGTGGATGAAAGATAATCCTGGTCAGGGGATACCTGACTTCAGGAACCCTGATGACAGAAGGAAACTCCAACAATACAAAGATACCCATATTTATGGGACCGATAAGAATGGGCGTACGCTTCAGGAAGCGGTAGAGACTGGACAGGTTGATTTCAGCCGGTTAGCGCATGAGTACACGTCGCTGGCGTCGGCAGCGGATCACCAATCCACAATGGACCAAATCAAACAGGTCCAAGAAGCGGCGGGTCAGCGGGCCGACAATTTAAATGCGCAAGCTCGCGCTATCATGGAGCAGATCGGCAAGCAGGGTCAGAGCTTCGAAGAAGGAATGAAGCGGGTCCGGGAGGCCCAAGACAAGGCACAGCAGGCCCAAGATGAGGTAATGCAAGCGATAAAGAGTCCACCCCAAAATCCGCAACTCGACACGATCTCCAAATTGGGTAGTTTGGGCGTGGTTGTAGGCATTTTGGGCGGCCTTCTAACACGCTCCCCGATGCGTGCTTCTATCAACGCTGGCGCAGCCGCATTGGAGGCATACAACAGTGGCGACCAACGCAATTACAAGATCGCCTATGACAATTGGAAGACCCAAACTGATATGCTCTTTAAGATTGCCGAGATGCAACGGCAATCAGTGCACGATGTCCTGGTAGATGAGGAGATTTCCGATACTGAACGCAATCGACAACTGGATCTGACGTTGAGGGCAGCCGGATTGTCCGATCTGGCAGACCAAGCCCGCATCCATGGCTCGGAGTTCGTTGCCGATTGGGACGCTAAGATGCTGTCTGCCCAGGACGCCAGAGAACAAAGAATGGCGGCGATAGAGAATACCAACCAATGGAAGATGATCACACTACAAACCAACAATCAGAAGTTCGTTCAGTCGGGATGGGTACTCAAGCAAGATCCAAACCGATTGGATCAGGATGGCAAACCCACATTGTACTGGGAGAACCCCCGGCTAGGTCCTGGCGCTGCCGCTATGAATTACGACGGAACCCAACCATACACACCGGCTGGGTCTCAAAAGATCGGGACTGCGACCACGCAGAAGTATGGACCACCAACAATGGTGGCAGTGAAGGGACAAACCCAGCCTGTCGAGGCAGTGGCCGACCCAAATGGATTGGGATGGGTGAGTGCGGATGCGGAACATCGTCACTTGGACGTTACCGGAGTAATTCCGAAGAGTGGGGCACAGCAACCGTTAAGCGACAGGGAAATAGACCGCCTCGCCAATGCTATCATTAGATACGATGCACCTCCATACACAAGTTCACGAGGTGGCACGTCCGGCCAGAAGATCATGTCTCGGGTTTACGAGTTAGATCCCAATTACGACGCCACTCGATACAGCGCAAAACAGCGGGCCTCTTGGACGTTCTCATCGGGGCAACAAGGCAACCAAGCTCGAAAATTCTCGGTCGCGATTGACCACATGGATACTATGTTTGACGCGGCCATGGCATTGCACAATGGCGATGTCAGAGTCCTAAATGCCCTTAATCAATATGTAGCACGTGAGTTTGGTCACGAGGAACCTGTTGATTTTGAATTCGTCAAGTCAATCGCGTTGGCGGAGGTTGCCAGTGCTATTATCGGCACCACAGCGTTAGCCGATAGAACTGATTTGAGGGATAAGCTGGACAAGGCTAGTTCGCCGGAGGCCGTAGCAGGCGTTATGCGGGAGGCGAAGAAGCTTCTTGGCGGCCAATTGCGCAATATGAGAACCCAAGCTGTCGCCGCTGGTTTCTCTCCTCAACAGTTTGATGCCATGTTATCGCCTCGTGCCAAAAGGGAGATCGAAGGGGCCAACACTGCGCATATTTCCAGTAAAGAAGAGTATGACGCGCTTCCTGCCGGAACACCGTTCATCTGGGCACCTACAGGTAAGCCAGGAACCAAAAAAGGGGCGGCAGCGCCGACTCCGTGATGGCTGAGTGGCAACCACCTGCATCGGATTTCGACCAGCCACGACCCCAATCTAGCTGGCAGCCACCCGAAGCTGATTTCGATCGCCCCGAGAAAGAGCCGAAGAAGGACTTCGGCGGCGCTGGCTTCCTTCATGGACTAGCAGACCCTTTTATTGGGGGTGCCTCACTTGCTACCGACGTGGTCGGTCTTCACGGAGTTTCCAAGAAGATCAATGAGTACGAGAAGGTTCGCGAGGCACAATATCAAGCAGCCCGCAAGGCCGCCGGTCTACGGGGTATCGATTGGGATCGTATCGCAGGTAATGTCATCAATCCGATCAACATCCCATTGGGTATGCTAGGCGCGGGCAAGTTCGCCGCGCAAGGTGTGAAACCGGCCGCATCGTGGTTTGCTCGAAATATCAAGATACCAGCCCTGACGGGTGCAGGTGCGTCTACATTGCAGCCAGTAGAAGGTGAAGACCCTACAAAGGAGAGACTAAAGAATATCGCTGCTGGCGGTGTGCTAGGCGGCGCAGCAGGTCCTATTGCCAATGCCACTGCGCAACCAGGAGCGCTTGCTATCAACGCGGTGAAAAACGCTTTGGGCTTACCGGCGATCGAGAAGGTGGAAAAATCAATACGAAAGGCCCATGATGCTCTCATAAAAGCAGCCCAATCCGATCTTGAAGCGGGCAAACACCTGACAGCGGAAGACATGATGAAGCGGGTGGCCAAAGCCCGCGCTAAAGGTGTCCCTCTGGTAGTGCAAGACATAGCCGGTCCAGCGGTCCAGGGGTTAGGCCAGCAGGCGGTTAAGAGCGGACTTAAGCCGTACCTGACCGCGCATGACGTACTGACCAGTCGTGATCAGCGGACCGACTCACGAGTAATGATGCTTATTGGCAACCAGTTGAAGCGCGGCCAGTCAACATACGACACAATAGAAGTCCTTAAAAGGGCTCGCGTGGAAGCGGCGCGTCCCTTCTATCAAGAGGCCGAGAAGCTGGAAGGTCTTTGGTCTCCTGAATTGGAACAATTCTTCCGCGACCCAGACATTCGCCGGTACTTCGCTAAAGCTATCGACGACCAAAACAAGGGCATACTGCACGGAGAAATGCCTTATGAGCCCGGAGAAATGGTCAAGGTGCGGACTAACAACAACGGGACAGTAGAAGCATATGTAGACGCACCCGCGAACCTCCGCACATTGGACTTAGTAAAGAGAGGGATGGATCACTTCATAAGTGATCACAGGGACATCACTGGCAAGATGGATTACATGGGCTCCAGGATGTCCAAAGTTAGAGAAGCGTATATTGCTGAAGTTGATAATCTCGTTGCTAAGACGGACCACCCGGATGTCTATAAAAAGGCGCGGGACGCGTGGGCGGGTCCATCAGCGGCGATTGATGCCGTTAAGTGGGGGGAGAAAGCATTCGAGAGAGAGCCATCCGAAAACGCTGGGGAGTTCGCGAAGCTGTCACAGAACGATAAAGAATTCGCTCGATTGGGTCTCGCTAATCTCATGAGAGACCGCCTATCAATGGTGGGGTTCAAAGCTAAAGAGATAGAAGGCATTCTTGATAACCCCAAAATGAGAAAGCAGATGGCGCCATTCTTTGAGAATGAAACGAAATATCGCGAGTTCGTCAAAGGTGTCATGGCCGAACATAATATGGCTGAGACTTTCAAAAGTTCGCTCGGTGGAGCTATACCCACCAACGCAGTCGACCAAGCATCAGCAAACCAGATGATAGCGAATGCTGCTGCCGCGGCCGCCCACTTCGCCCACAAGTCCATGTTCTGGGGATATTTGAATTTGGCTCGGCTTTGGAGTTCTATGGGAGAAGCAGGCAAGAAGAAGGCTGAGCCAGTATACGAAGAAATTGCTAAGCAGTTGTTCGGTGCCCGTCCCAACATTAGGCAGTTCCCTCGTGTCGTGGCTCCGAATGTCGCTCCCTATGCTGGGACAGCAGCAGGGACTACCGCACCACAGGTAAGGGCCAATATGCCGACCCTATGATATACATGCAAACATCATTATATATGTGGGTGTCGCTAGAGATAATAAGTGTGGTAGAGCGGGCGTTATGCCCCGGCGCCCCGTCAGCGACGTTCTCCTGATCGAACTGGACAAGCTTGCTCTCAAGTTGGTCAAAGAAGCCGGCACTGTCGGCACAAATGTCCGTGATCGGACCAACGCTCTCAAGGTAGTATCGGGGTGGTACGGCATCAGTCGCAAGGGGCAGAAGCCCAGCGATGGTGCCACCAATGCTTGGGACGCCTACCGAGAAAGCCAAACCATAAATGGAGAGGACGAAGATGCCTCGCCGGACTAGTGTGGGCAACATCAGGCTCATCGAAGAGCGGCCCGTGGGAGATGATCGTGCGGTGGAGGATGCTTTCCCCGGACCATCCCCTGTAAGCGATCCACAACTCGCCTCCGACATCCTGGAAATCCTCCGAAAGCACAACGAGCGGGTCGCTGGCGATATTCAGCGAGTGCAAGAAACAGCAGGGGCTGCTGCACAAAGCGTAGCTGCTGTAACAGATCGGGTAGAAGCGGTCGCGGCCGAGACAGTAAAATTGCGGAACGCGGCCACTGCTACCGGCGAAGCCATGACCCAACTCGCCGCCTCCGTTGCGATGAAGCCGAAGGCAGAGGCGCAGCTTCGCCAAGTGGTGGCCACTCTATTCCTACTGGCCGCCCGCGCTCTAGAGACTTCCCTGAAATGGCTCGCGCAGGCGGTCCTTTTTATCGTGGAGCGAGCGCCAGCGCTTGGTTCGCTGGCAGCAGCCGCGTGGTTGTGGAACCGGGCGCTGCCCGATCCGCATGTGTTGCAATTGGTGCTTTTGGGCCTGTGGCTACCGATTGTGGTGGTCACATTCATGTTTGGAAGGAAGCAGTGATGGCGAAGAAGGTACAGAAGAAGTCGAAGACACGGGTGAAGTCGCCGAAATTGGCTAGGCCCACTCCCCGCAAAGCGAGTGGTATTCCCAGCGGCCGGCTTCAGAACAAGGGATAGTCATGAACCGGTATGCCATCGCCCTCGCTGCTTTGCTGGCGATCCCGATTGCCGCCAAGGCGCAAGTCCAATTCGGCATTACGATCGCTCCGCCAGCACCCTATTACGAGGTCGTTCCGGCGCCGCGGCCTGGTTGGGGATGGGCACCGGGATATTGGGCTTGGGGCGGCAACGCCTACGTTTGGCACCGTGGCTACTGGCAGCCAAACCGGCCAGGGTTCCGCTGGGTCGGGCCTGCTTGGCGGCATCGTGAGGGCAGGTGGTTTTGGGCACCTGGACGTTGGGCGCACTAAATGGCTGCCAAGAAGCCCCGGACCAAGCGGGGCAAGCAGGAAAAGGTCCACCAAGTCATGCACGAGTTCAAGCATGGTCAATTGCATAGCGGCAGTAAGAGTGGACCGAAGGTCAAGAGTCGGAAGCAGGCCATCGCCATTGCGATGAACCAAAGTGGTCAAAGCAGAGGAAGACACCAATGAGACGTAGACGCAGCCGGCGCGGCCGGAGGTATTGATGTCGAAGCAGGATGCCAGCGCTGACTTCGAGCGCCAGTCCCGGAATACGAAGGGGCGGACCAAGAGCACTCGCCGCCGAAAATCCGCGAAACTATCTACACCAAAACATCGTAGTTATGGATCGGGCATGGGCGCCCGGCAGGGTTACGGAGGTTACTGATGAAGCGTTTTCTGCTTGCTTTGCTGCTGGTGCTCGCCCCGGTGACGGCGTGGGCCGGCTGTAGTGTTGGCGTCCCTGGCACCGGGAAGATCGTCACCGGAACTTCATACACCATTGGGCAGCTTGACGGTTGTAACGGGCTTGTGTTCACGTCCGGCTCGTCCATTGCTGTGTCGCTACCCGCGCCAGGAACTCAAGGTGGCTTCCAGCAGGACTTCAACGTCTTTGTGTATGCACAAGGCGCCGGGGCGGTCACTGTCACACCTTCTGCTCCCGTAGTTGGCGGTGGTGCTGCTCCAACCATCAATGGCGGTTCGACGCTGGTTATTAACGGTGGGTCGGCGGCGCAGATCCGCCAGGACAGCGCCGGCAACTGGATTGGGCTGTACAGCAAGGCCAGCGGTAGCTCGGGTACGACCCCTGTGGCCAACGGTGGCACCGGCCTTACGTCAGGTACGTCGGGTGGCATCCTGGGGTTCACCGCGTCCGGCACGATCGCATCCTCGGCCGCCCTGACCCTCAACGGCTTCGTCATTGGTGGTGGCGCGGGTGCGACCCCCACGGCTCTTGCGGCATGCACTGCCGGCCAACTCGCGTATGGCAGTGCCGGGGCACCAGCATGTGGAACGCCTGCTTTCGCGATGACCAAGCCATCCAACCAATCCGGCATCTCGGGTGCTACCGGTGCGGCGGTGATGTTGGGTCTAGGTGGTGCCACCAATCCAGCCACATTGACGCCGGTCGTGACGGGGCGTGTTGCGTACTCTATCACCGGCACTGTCAACGTTGGCACTTCTGGCAGCGGTGTCACTTTGACATGCAGTCATGGCACCGGTACGGCTCCTGCCAATAATGCCGCTTTGACTGGCACCCAAGATGGGGCTGGCGTCCAGTTCATCAACGCCGCGTCCACCACCGAGAAAGTGCCTTTCGTGTGCGAAGGCGTTATCAGTGGTTTGACCTTGAGCACCGCTGTTTGGTTCGATCTATCGGTGCAGAATATCACCAGCGGCACGGCGACGATCACGACTGCCACCTTCGCAGCCAACGAGTTCTAGGATGCGCTATCGTTTACTGGCGTTTGTTCTTGCGCTCTTGGTGTCGGTAGGTGCTAGGGCGCAGACTAACCAGCCTGTCTTCCAGTCGGGCAACATCACCTACCACCATGGAGCGGCGTGGCTCTTCAATGGTGCGATTGGGGATGCCGAGGCGCAGGGTGGGTTCTCTCAGCTTACGCTGACCAACACCGGGACGCCCCTTTGCATCAACGATGCCCTGATTTCGGCGCCCGGCGGCTTCCACCAACTCTGTTTTGGTGCCAACTCGCTGGGCGGTGCGCTAGAGACGTTCAACGCCTACAGCGGCGCCAGCGCGCTCCCCTACAACCGGTACATCAACAACACGCAGATTGAGAGCAGCACAGCCAGCGGTGTTGGACTGCTCGGTATCCCCACGGCGCCAGCACCCGGATTGGGTGCTCCATCGAATGAAATCGCCACGGTGGGATATGTCACGACCCAAATCGGCGGTGGTGCTGTAGCCACTATCCCGTATCTCAGCACGAACGCGGCGCTCATGGCGCTATCCACGGTGACAACCACCCGTGCTATGCGGTGTGGGGTTCGGGCGGCTGGTGACAGCCCATGTACCATGTTTCTATCATCGGGCAGCGCCTGCTCGATCATAGGTGGCGATGTCGGCTCCCAAGTTCCCAGCGCCGATAGCAAGTGTTGGATCGCCGCTCCCCGCTCCATCATGGACCCCCGTGCATGGGGTGCTTACGGCGACGTAACCTCGTTCAGTGCTGTCGCCAACATCAGTAGTGGCAACTGCAATATCAACGTCCCCTCGGCTACATTCACTTCCGGCGACGTTGGCAAGAACATAACCATCACCGATGCTATCACTGGCGCGGCAAATGGCTTGCCCTACGTAGGCACCATCTCAGCATTCACAGATGCCGCCGATATAACCGTATCTTTGCCGTGCCCCACATTCTCCACTGCCATATCGCAAACGTTGTGGTATGGGCATGACGACGCCGCCGCGCTTAATTCTACTATCTCCTACGCAGCTTCGGTAAATGGGAGTGGTGACAAAGGGCTGACTGAGGTCAACGGCGCTGGTCTCATCTATGGTGCTTGCTCGTCCCCGGTCAAGGTGCTCAGCGTTGTTTTAGCCAACACCAACATCACCGCGCTCTGTTATGCTAACATGCCTTTGGCCAACCACGGCCTTGTGGATTTGGTGACGCCTACCGCATCTGGTTCTTCCTACGATCGCTTCGATGGTGCCGATCTGCCTATCAATGTGTGGTATGTGAGTGTCAACGGGACCACACGCTGGCACCACATGCGGGTGAATAATTGGATGGGCACCAATGCCACTCCCAATGCCACCTTCACCGCCGCTGCGTCGAATACGCAAGCGACGATCACCGCCTCGATCGCATCTTGTAGCGGCTCGGCCCCGTTCATCTGCACCATGACAGTTACCGCGACAAACGCATCCATCTATCCGGGCGATAGCCTTGTCGGCGCCGGCATACCCGCAGGCACCTACATCCAATCTGTGGGTGGGTCGGTGAACAGTGGGGTGACCGCATTCAATACTGGCACCTACACGGTCCAGAACTACACCACCACGCCAGCAGTCGGCTCGGAATCTATCACGGTAGTGGGCCTTGATCTGACAGTATCGGGTGGCTGCAACAACATCAACACCAACGTCGGCTTGATATCGAGGGGCAATTCTCCAAACGTCCTCGACCGGACTGTGATTGTGGGGTGCAACACCACCACCAACAAATATGTGCTCAACAAGGCGCCACCCACCAGCTTCTCAGGAGCAACGCTAAACTTCTTCATGGACTCCAACGGTATCAAAACAAGCGACACGAACTGCGGTTTGCATCTTACGGACAGCCAGATCAAAGCAGACGACAACTACCCCGCGGCCGGCAATCACTATGGGGCAGCTATCTATCATGGCTGTTCCGGCCAATCCTATTTCGTGGACAACGTATGGAACGGCGGGATCGCACCGATTATGGCCGATCCAAACTCGGCCGCATTCTACTTCGGCGGCCCTGACAGCGCCTTCTTCAACAACTTCCCGGTCGGCAGTGGGGAGCTAAACGTCGCCTCGGCGATCATGATGGATGCGTCGGACAAAACAATCTTCACCAACTACGCTGGCGCGATGGGACAATTTGAGTTCTTCAACGTCAACGAAACCAACCCCAACTTTCAACTCATCAGTATCCCCCTGGGCAACAACTCCAACCAAGGCTTCTATGCGCCCAACAATATGATTTGGGCCTACACGGAAGTCGTCACTACAAGTACCAATCGTATAGGCATTGCACCATTCTCCCAGGGAACCAACTCAAGTCCTGTCAATGCGCTTGCGTTTACCGCAGGTGGTACCGGCTCGTGGAAAGAGTTTACACTGCAACAGCTGGCGACAATTTCGTTGAGCGATAATCCGGCGTTGTGTAACAACACCCAACACCCATGCTTGTTTCCGCAGGGGTTCAACCTCGCTACTGGTGGGCTCTACGAAGCCGAGTGGCCGGTGATGGGATTGGCGGCCAACTACACCTTCGCAGAGACCGACGCCGGGACCGACTTCGACATTACCGTTAACAGCGTCACACTGACGATCCCAAGCACTATTTGCAGCAATGTGTCGCAAGCATTCAACAACACAGCGTGGCGAGTGCGTTTTACAGAGAGAAACGCGGTTAGTGGAGCGTCACTGACATGGGGTGGCAACCCAACGGTGTATCAATCCGGTCAGACCATCACATCACCATTTACCCCAATAATGAACCACCAATATGAATTGGACTGCTATCGGAACGCTACCGGGACGGCTCCATTCCTTTATTTGGTTGATCTGCAAGGTAGCGGCCAGTTCACCGCCAGTTTGACCCCGAGCGCGCCGGCCGCAGGGCAGGTCGTTGTAGGTGGTGGGGGCAGCTTGCCCGCAACTGCTGCCAACAATGAGGGTGTGATTGGGTCTAGCACGACCGGCGGCTTATTGATGGCCGGTTCAGGTTCCTCAACGGACATCAAGCTGGCCAACAACGCGGGCACCGCTGTCTTCCAGATCCCGACTGGCACCACAAACGTCCAGGCGCCAGCCCTCTCGACCGGGACCAACGCGGACTTCTTGTGCCTTTCGGCGAGCGGCGTTTTCCTCATCCAAACAAGTGCGTGTACGATCTCCAGTTTGCGCTTCAAGGACCTACTTCCCAACCCATTCACCCCTCAAAACGACTTACAGCAGGTGCGCGCCATCCAACCCGCCTTCTTCAAGATGAAAGATCGCGAGAAGCCAAATGCGGATTGGAACTTCAACAAACCGCAATATGGGCTCACCGCGGAGAACGTGGCGCATGACATGCCTGAGTGTGCCATCTACGAGCAAGACGGCAAGACACCCAAGAGCTATCGGCAAGAATGCGTCATCGCGAAGCTGATCGGCGCTGTTCAGGCACTCACAAAGGAACTCCAGAAGTGATGCGATTTCTAGCGCCTTTCCTGTGTTTGCTGAGCTTCATGGGCGTCGCCCAGGCCCAGAGCTTTGTGGCACCTGGGCCTACTGTAATGGGCGCCCCGTACTTGACCATACCGCTTGGTTATCAACAGATGACCTCGCTGGCTACTGCAACTCCGCTGCCCAGCATCCCCTCCAACGCCATCTATGCGGTGGTTCTTTGCACCGGGCAGATGGTGAACTGGAGGGATGACGGTACAGCGCCCACGGCTTCGATCGGGATGCCGCTGAACACCAACACCCAAATCGTCTTCGCGGAGAAGCCGCTATCGGTGGTCCAGATAATACAAGCGACTGCCTCTGCAACCTGCAACGTTTCATACTACAAATGATGGTGAAACGTATCCTCGTCTTCGTCCTGGTGTGGATGTTTTGCGTCCATGCACAGGCCCAATTCCTCGGCGGCGGGTTATTCAGTGGTGGTGGGGGTGGTGGCGGTGGGGGCGGCGGAGTAGCCGGTGTTAGCAGTGTGACCGGGACATCTGGTCAAGTCACAGCTGTCCCCACATCGGGCAATGTGATCCTCAGCCTACCCACCACAATAACCCAAAACACCAATTTCAGCACCGGTTTGTCGTCGCCCAACGTGGCGTTCACCGGCGGGACGATCACCGGTCTTGCCGCGCCGACCAACGCCAGTGACGCAGCAACCAAAAGCTATGTGGACAGTGTTGGTACTGTCACCACAACATGGCATGCGGCTGTTATGGCGGCGACGGCCGCTGTGTTGCCCAACAGCCCAACCTATGTCAATGGTTCTGGTCCACCATTCGCATCGACCCTAACTGCGAACGTCAACAACACCGCTTTGGTAGTGGACGGCATCACTGTAAATACGGCGGGCCAACGCGTATTGGTGCAAAATCAGGCGGCGCCGGCGCAAAACGGGATTTACAGTCTCACCCAGATCACGGGAGCTTCACAGCCGTGGATTTTGACCCGCGCTACTGACTTCCAAACTGCTACGTCCGGTGGCATAGCCATCGGTGCAGCTGTGTTGAACACTGGCGCGGGCACCGCGAACGCGGCCGGAACTCAATTCTGGATGAACCAGAGTGCAGTCATCACGGTCGGCACCACTGCAATCACATGGGTTCAGATTGGTCAGGCAGCATTCACAGCCAATTGTGGGATCACATTAACCGGTTCCAACTTCGCTTTAACATCCATCGCAGCAAATAGTGTTCTTGCGAATACTTCAGGTATCTCGACGTGTCCGAGCGCGGCCCTTGCCTATGGCCTAACGGGCGCTAACAAGCTGCTCCAGTTGACCGCAGGTGGGCTCGTAACATCAACGGTTTTGCCCAATCCAAGCGCTAGCACCCTTGGTGGTGTCGAGTCCCTGGCGTTGACCACGTCCCAGTGGATCAACTCGATCTCGACCTCGGGGGTGCCGGTCGCGAGCCAGCCTGCATTCACTGACATCTCGGGTCAAGCCACGCTCGCTCAATTCCCCAACATCGCTACCAACACGGTCCTCGGTCGAGTCGCTGCCGGTACAGGAGTGCCATCAGCCCTCACAACGACCCAACTCACGACTTTGTGCCAGACCTTTACTTCGACCCTTTCCGGCTGTGTCCCATCACCGGGTGCGACGCCAACCCTCTTCCTCCGCTCGGATGATACGTGGGTTACTGGTGTGTCGACGCCAGTCTTTGTATGCACAGCAGTAGGCGGGGCCTCATACACACTGGTCTACACCGGCTCAACCCAATGCACGGCGAGTGGCAGTGATAACAACGGTATCATCCCGGTCACTGGTGGGGGGACGATCACTATCAATCAAAGCTCGCCCACCTATTTCCCGGCCGGTTCAGCAGTCACCATCCAAGTCCCGGTCTCGGGTTCTTCTGCCTCTGCGACCATTGCGCTTGGTGCTGGCGCCACCTGGGGAACTCAGGGAACCTCTCCGATCACTGCCAGCAACACAGTCATCGTACTGCCTGGCGCTTCGGTCCAAATCTTCACTGACGGTTCGGGCAACTACGTCCCGATCCTAGCACCGCCGTCCGCGGTTGCCGTGGGTGCCGCGATCACCGGAAACGTGACGATCACCTCCGGGAACTGGCCTACCTACGCCCAGCAGATCGTCCCCGTTCAGGCTCCGGCCGGCGGCGCTTCAATAACCCTGCCATCCAGCGGCCCTGTTATCAACACCCCGTTCGCGTTCGCATCCCAAGGCCCCGGCCTGATGTCCATCTGCGGCCCCGCCGCTGGGTCGCTCCTCGGAGTGCCGCTGAGCACGACGGCACTCTCGGTATCCCCCTGTTACACTGCCCACGACAACCAAGAAACGGATTGGGTAGAAGTCTCAGCCACCAGCCCGCAGACATACATCATTCTGCCTTCGCTGAATGCTAACGCAGCGTGCAATCCAGTCGTTATCACTGCCGCCAACAACAAAATTAGCGACCCGATTATAAACGCCAACTGGACTGTCCTTGGCGGGACCAAGACAATAAGTAGCCAATGGGACCCGTCGTGCAACACAAACGGTACGACATTCGTCGAAGCATCGGGTTCCGCCAATAATGCCATCAAAGATGGGACAACAAGCGTCTCGAATGCGACCGCTTACGCGAGTTACCTTTGTGCCCCTCTTACGGGCAATCGCCAATGTGGGATCGTCATTCAAGACAATGCACAGTCGCAAGCAGCCAACATGGTCATCGATGCCAACACAGGGGCTATAACCCAAGCGGCGGTGATCACAGGCGGGGCACCAACCTTCAGCGGCCTCACCGGAACCTCTACTCGATATGGCGGTTGGTGGAAGTTAAGCCTTACCTGGAGCTATGGGAAAGCAGACGCGTCGGGCGCTGTTTTCAATATCGCTCTGGCGACGGGTAACACTTCTGTCTACACAGGCGATGGCGTCAGCGGGATCAAAGTTTCTCTGCCGTGCTTCAGCCAAACCGCCGGGGTGTGCTGATGCGACGATGGATAGTCGTAGCGAGCGCTCTGCTTTGTCTCACGTATCATCATGCTCTAGCGATATCCATCTATGCCTATATTGGCCATGTCGGTGCTTCGCCCTCTTCATTGGCGTTGAGCTTAAGCCCAACAAGCGTGAACTTCGGCAATCAAGCCATTAACACCAGCAGCGCCGTCCAGAACGTCACCGCGACAAATGTCGGGACGATGGCCTACTCGATCCCGACCATCAGCATCACCGGGACAAACGCGGCTGATTTCAGTCAAACCAACACATGTCCAACTTCACTTGCGGTGGGTGCTCATTGCGCTGTCTCGGTCACGTTTACACCGAGTGCGACAGGGTCCCGGACGGCGACGCTTTCGGTCCCTACCAGCAGCGCCAATACCGCCTCGCTCAGCGGGACTGGCACTAATCCCAGTGGCGTTACGGTGGCCTTTACCTCGGACAATGCGGCCAAGGCTGATGGTAGTCTGGCTGACACGCTTTCATCGCTAGCTTTCCCTTATGCGATCGCCGGCTCAGCTAGTGCGCCCAAAGCGACAAGCGAACCCGAACGGGTGATGGTCTACAATAAAAATGGGGGCAGCCTAACGTTCTCGTCGATCACTTATTCCGGCACCAACGCGGGTGACTTTTCCACTGCTACTACGAATTGCAGTGGCGTACTCGCAAACAATTCAGGATGCTATATTTGGATCATCTTCTCGCCGTCGACAACCGGCTCCGAAAGCGCCAATTTGAATGTCGCCTTCACCGCTGGATCGGCTCCGGCGTTCTCGTTGTCGGGCACCGGACAAAGCGGGACGATTGTTAGTGCCACGTGTGCAAGCATTGCGGCCTTGCCAGCCGGCCCCTTCGGCGTACCAATCCTCGCCGCGAACACGACCTATGTGCTTCCGACCACAACCTGCAACCAAATGATCTTCTCGCCTGGTATCGGTAACTCGTCTAGCAACACCGTGCTGCAAGGGAACTGTGCGAGTCCCAACGGAGCTAACACCATCTTCGACGGGCAAAATGCGCAGAACCAAATATTCCCCGATGGTGCTTCTGTCTCAAACATAACGCTGAATTTCACCATCCGCTGCATCACGGTCAAGCGGTATGGGTACAATGGCAATTGCCCTGCCGTTAACAATCGCGCTCCGCAGACAGTAGAATTTAACACAAACACCGGATGGGTGATTACCGGGTCGACCATTGGGCCTAGTTGTGGCATTGGGATTGGTCTACACGGCGGTTCGCAAACGCTCAGCAATGATCTAGTGACAGGCAACTCGTTTGAAGGACTGTCACCCCAAGGTGCCTCTGGCACTCAAACTTTAAATGGGATGGAATTTACGGGCAATTCGCAGTTTCAAGACGGGTCGACTGACTGCAATGTAGCGGGTGGCGGCGGCAATTGCGCATCATATAAGATGGCTGGAGCAGCTTCGCTCGTCGAAACCGGTGGCTACCATCACGATCAATTGGGATATGCCGCCGCGACATGGGCAGATGTGTTCTCTGGTAATTTCACCGTCACTGGCGACACTATGATAAATATCGGTTCGTCCTGCATTCGTTATGAGACGGTAACTAACCCTGGAACGTTCACTCATAATGTTTGTATCGCACCCGGCCATGGCAGCCTTGCCCCATACCAGGGTGCGATTATCGGCGACTGTGGTCATGCGATGACTGCCAATAACAACTACGTCACAGAGAACCTCGGCTTTCCCGCGATCGGCACGGGCGATGATCAACGGGGTGGGTTTGGTGGGGCTGGCGATGACTGTGGCGGCCATTCATATACCTACTCAGGAACAGGCAACACGGTGGTGGTGCTCACTACCGGGGGCGCATTCGCAGGCGGGTGGCGGTACGGAGCAGGCTGTATAAATGGCTCACTGGGCGGCAACAATTGCAACCCAACTACTACATTGACCAGCTACTCCTCCACCAACAATTCGTTCTACACCGTCAATGGAGCGTCGCAAGCGTTCATCGTCCAGGACATGCACAATTCACCGATTACGTTGGCCGCAGCGCAGGGCGCAGGGGAAGAGTCGGGCTCGACCGTCGCGAGTGGAACGCCGACCCAAGCTCCTAGTGGCTGCACCGGGGACGGCACCTTCGGTATCGGCTGCAAAGGGAGTGGGATGTGAACGAAACGTACCGGTCCTACGCGCTGTCGTCGCTGATGGTGGCAGCAGTGTGGGCTACCGCATTTGTTCCTGTTGTACCACCGGGCTTGCGTCCCTATCTTGAAGCGGTGTCAACAGCACTAACAGGGACCGCGACCCTATTCCACGTTGTGATCCCTAAATTGGGAGACCAGAATGGACCCAGCACACGCAGCGGCCTTGGCGGCCCTCCAGGGTCATAGCCTTTTCCAGCATTGCATGGCCGTTTATAACGGCAAAGAAGACATCGAAACCTTGATGCAGTTTTGCCGGTTTGTCTTGGGTTGGTGGGCCGACCAAATTCGGCCGGTGGTGCAGCTATGCCAACCTATTTGAAGTATCTCGGATTTGCGGCAGTTTGGGCGATGGCATTGCCGCCCCTCGCGGTCGCTCATCCGAAGGATGCCCCCAACGCGGCGTGGTTCAACAGCCTTCAGAACTCGATAGGGCAAAGCTGCTGTGGCATCGCCGATTGCCACGCGGTCGACTCGAAGAGCCCTGGCCATGGGCTCGATCTTGATGGCTGGTGGGTCTACATCTCCAAGACGGAGTTCGGTGACCAAGCCCCGGACAAGTGGCTCCGGGTACCTGATAAGCAGGTGATCCCCGATACCAGTGACCAACCGAGACCGCTGGATGCGGTGGCATGCTGGTTTCCGCGGAACCCCTTCGGGACTTCCTACGGCCCCTACGGTGGGGTGCAATCGACACCCGATGGCATGATCTTGTGCTTCCGACCGCCGAGGGCGCAGGGATGATGCGCCGCGGGGGTAGGCCGGCAATCCCGACCAAAGAATGCCCGACATGTCACAAGACATTTCACCCTAAGAAACGTGCAGGTGAATGCTGTTCTCTTCGCTGCGCCGGCCTACTGCGCCAAGAGAGAATACACGAAGGTCTCGTGCCAAAAGAAGATCGAAACCGCGATCATAGACGATACGTTTCCCCATCCGATATTCCACCACCCGCCGTGCCGGTCTACGAAGACGCGGACGTGCCTTTTGTTCCGATCAAGCGGATGGATCAACCAAGCGTGTATGAAATGCGGAGGAACATGGCAAGAGGAAATACGGACTTTTCCAGATGAAATACTCGCGATGGTTCAAGGTAGTTGTTGCCCTGTTGGGACTAAGCATCCCACCTGCATCAGCACAGTGGGAAGGCAGTGGTATTGGCATTAGTGGTGGGAGCGGGGGTGGTGGCGGGAGCGGTAGCGGCACTGTTCAAAGCGGATCATCGCCGGCGGTAGCTCAATACCAGGGTGCCACTACGACCACGGTTGGGCCTGCGACTGTCTCGGGAGATGCTACGCTGGCGGCTGGTGGGGCGTTGACGATCACCAAGATAAGTGGGGTTACTTTAACGCTTGGTGGCCCCATTACACTTCCGGCTGCACCGGCATCGACGCAATGTCTTCATATCTCGAACGCCGGTGCGGTTACGGCGACGGGAAGCGACTGCGCCGGAGCAACTTACGTGACATATGTCGGGACTGCGTCCGGGACGAATACCTATACACTTTCGCCGTCGCCGTCAGGATATTCGCTTGTTAACCAGTATGTCATTGCTGCGACGTTTGCTAATACAAATACAGGAGCGTCTACGCTTAACGTTAATTCGACCGGTGCATTGCCTGTGGTTACTAATACCGCTTCTGGCCTCACGGCGCTGATTGGCGGGGAGATCATCGGCGGACTGGAGTATTATGTCAGCTATTCGACGAGTGCCGCTACCGCTTGCGCGAGTTCGTGTTATGTGCTGGCGACTGTTCCACAAACGGCTGTTGTTGCGGGAACGACACAGACCGTGTCTGCCACACAGTGGTCGACATGCGCCATTTTCGAAGTCACGACCAGCAGTCAAACTCTGACATTGCCAGTTTCGAGTGGCCTGTCTACAAATGGATGTATAGTCGTCAACACGATTGGACAATCGATGACGCTAACGCCGAATGCTGCTGACGCGATAAATGGCGGGTCTGCTGGCGCTAGCGTAACAATAGCTTCGGGATTTCTGGCGCTTGTTAACAAGTCATCGGCCGGCAATTTGTCAGTCTCACCGAATCCGGCGCTCATTGCTGCTGGGTCATGCACTTCCTGCAACCTCACCTACGATGCGGCTGGCCGAGTGACTGTGGCTGCTACTGGCGCTGCCGTGGGAGCAACCAGCGGCTATATATCGGGCGACTGGTACGGGATGTGGCCGCATGCGGGGTTGAACACAACGCAAGGGCAAAACACGACGGAAATCTATTGTTCGCCAAATACGATCTACGCTGCGGTACACATCGATTCGCTTGGTCTTAATATAGAAACTGGACAAGCGGCTTCTAATGCGCAATTGGCTATATATAATTCTGGAACCAACGGCTTGCCATCTACGCTTATTGGTTCTACGGGCAATATAGCTACTACGTCGACGGCAACGGTGACTGGAAGCATAACTGGTGGTCCATTTGCGCTTACGCCAGGTAATTATTGGTTTTGTGCGATAACCAACAACGGCTCTACTGTAGCTGATGGACAGATCCCGCCCACTCAAAATCTTGGTTACCAGCCTTTAGAAAGCGTAAACACAACGGCCGCGTCGTTCTATACTAATCGCAATGCAACAAATGGATTTATCGGGTATATGGGGCAAACGTTTGGCACATGGCCTAATCTTAGTGGCGCGTCAATTACAGCAGCTCCGGCTATGTGGGATATTACATGGCATATATCGTCGATACCGTGAGGCATATAATGAAAATGCGTTATATTGCATTCTGTGCAGTGCTGGTGCTATTGTCGATAGCGCAGGCTCATCCATTTAGACATCACGGCGGCGGAGGCGCTGGCGGAATTCTATCTACGCAGTTATCGGGGACGACGGTTCAATTCGCGGCTTCGGCACCCTATTACGTAGGGACCTTAACCACCAACATGTCGCCAGCGACTCCGACATTTAACAATTTAACAAGCCCAACATATACGCTAGTGGCGTCTGGAGGAGGTTGCTCCGGCGGGGATACGACACATTTCAGTATTACTAGCGGAGATGTTTACACGAACACGATTGCCGCTGGTACATATACGCTTTGCATTACGGCGGCCGCGACGGGATTTGCATCATTGACGACGCAATTCACTGTCACAGAAGGGCACAAGCTAGATGCCGCAGTAACTTACTGTCCGGGTAATGGGGGCGGATCTGGCACGTCCGGCAGTCCGTGGCATGCCGCTTGTATCCAAGCGGCGGTGAACGCGGCTGCCGCAGGCGATACCGTGTTTCTCGCCGGCGGAAATTGGGCTCTCAGTACCGCTGATAGCTCTCAGGTTAGCATCTCTACGGCAATCAATCTCGTAGGTGTCGGAAGTGGGAATTCGTTCGATGTTTGGGGGCATGTGAGTAATATCAATGGGGTTGACCAGTGTCCGACCGCGGGCACGAGCATAACGTGTGTTTACACGACCGGGACGAGTTATTCATACGCGACGGCCCCACATCACGCCGGAACCATCTCTTTTATCTCACCATGTAATACCGACACGGTTGCCCACATCTTTCTCGATGGTTCGAAGTCGACAGATGGCGGCGGCACTTGGGGCCTGCTAAACTTCCAGAATTGCAATACGATCACAGTCAATGATGTCCGCCATTTGGCATTCAGCAATTCCAGTATAAGTGGCGAAGCGCAGTTTTATATGTTTCAGAGCAATAGCGTTGCAGTAAATAATAGTGTGTTCGCTGATCCAATTCACTCAGGTGGTACGACTTATGATAACTCACAAACATTCCAAGCTAACGGAGAAAGCAGCGGCATAACACTATCAAATAATATATTCTATCAAGGTGGCTTTAATCCAATATTTATGTCGAGTATGACATTTACTGGTAATCAACAATATGATTACAACGACGGAGTCGCTGACACGGCTATTATTCCGGCATTTGGGTTTACGGGCTCGCCTGTGGGAGGGCCGGCGAACGTCTACTGCCCACAGGCTGGGGCTACCGGTCAATGCAGCGGCGATCTTCATGCGTCCGTAACTAATAGCCTGTTCTATGCACCTAACCATTTTTTCGGCACCGGCGGCGGGCTGAACGATCCTGGCACTTCGGGCGGCGTCGGCGATTTGTCCTGGACCGGAAACCAGATCATTGCCAGCGATGCCGAAATATCCGCTTGCGAAACCGGAGCGTGCGCGCCAGCGGTAGTCGTGCAGGCGACGGCGGCCTCTTGCACTAGTGGAACTATCACTTTTACGGCAGCTAACACTACCATATCGGCTGGAAACCAATTCTTAACTGTTGGATTTTCCCCGCAGGGGTATAATAATAAATGGACAGCCGCCACGGCGAATTCCTCCACTATTACAGTCACAGGCGTCACGTGCCCAGGAACAGAAACGGTGTTGGGCTCCGTTAGTACTAACGCGGTTGTCGGAATGACTATAAATACTGTTGTTGATACCAGTTGTAACGAAAGCGCGGCATCTTATTCTTTCTTTGTAACGAATAATAGCCTTGTGGGCTCGACTCAGGCGGCGCTGCGAATGACCGGCGGCCCCACTTGGGGAATATTGTGCAAGCTCGGGAATCCATTTTCAGGCAATTATACGGCAATTCCAATTCTGGTCCAGGGTTTCAACGGGCAAAAGAACTATTTATCTAGTCCGAGCAACCAATATCTTACCAACTCGGCCACGATAAGCCCGGTACAATCCAATAATTTCTGCGCTGGCGGCGCAGGCACCGTTACTGGTTGCGCCACGAGCGGTTTCACTACGCCGCCGACGAGTTCTTTCGCGATCGGACCACTATACTATGACTTCACTAATGGCGCCTACGCCGTTCCGTTTACGGCGATTAGCTTTACAGCGCAGTATGGTGCGGTGCAATGGCTTGCCTCGACTTCATCGACGCCGCCGCTGGCGTCAGATACACGATGGAGCGGCAACACCGCATTCTGGAGCAGCACTGCTCCTGGCACCTATCCGCCATCAGCAGCAAATAGTTGGATTCCACCAATAGAGCTAGCTGGCGTCGCGCACGGCAATACAGTCTATCTATGGGTGATGGACAGCAACAATAATATTAGCACCGCTGCATCGGTCTTGGTGCCATAGAGTGATAGGACACACTGCTATGAGCGCTCTACCCAAACGTCTTGGCATGGACCACACCGAGGAGTTTCGCTCTAGGTGGCGAATAGTCCGGCTTGACACCCACGAAGACCTCCCCGGCGACATACTCGAAGCCGATGTTGACATGGGCATCACAAAGATGCGAATTAGGGGGCCGGACAAGGTGGAGAATGATGTGATTGTGCCGACTTTCGAAACGGTGACCCATGTTATTGGGGCTGGCGGCATTGCGATCGTGGGGCGGCGATGATCCGGCTCGCGACTATCGGCCTCGTGGGCGCGCTTGCCGCTTGCTCCAGCGGAGGGCTGGGACAATTTGTCTCCGGCGATATCTCCAATGCAGCGGCATTGGCCAAAGCAGGCAATGACGTTGCAGGAGCTACCTGTCTACAGATGCTTGCCCCTGCGACCTCGCCGACGCCTAACCCAAGCCAGGATGGTCTCTTTGTCCTGAAGGAGCGCAAGCGGCTCATCGAACAAGCAGTCGCTTCCGCGTGCGGTCCTGTGATCGCCCCGATGTTGCTCCAGGACATCGGCAAGACCATACCGGCGCCATTCAACTTGGTACTACCGTTCTGATGCCTCACTACGTGGCGGCTAACACCGGTCACGAACATTGCCCGCATCGCTGCGAGCACCCGCAGCCCGCTCCTTACGATGGCGGCAGCGAGAACTTGTGTGGTTGTTGTTGGTTTTCGCGGCGGAAGCGTGTTGTCACGGTTCCATGCACACCTGAATTGTGCCATGACGATTGACGCCATCCAGTTCCGCGCCGTCGCCATTAGACCGGCGCTCGTGTCGCTGGCGAGGGCGGGCATCCCGTCCACCCTCGTCGCGGCCGACTTGTTGATGGCAACGGCAGCCGTCGAGAGCCACCTGGGGACGTTCCTGGACCAGATAGAGGGGCCTGCCCGGTCTGTCTTCCAGATCCAGCCCGACACGCTCGCAGGCGCCCTCCAGCGCGCTCGCTCTGATCAACGGATGGCGATCAGCGAGTTCGCCTCATCGGTCCCCACGTCTATCATCGATCAAATCTCAGGCAATCTCGTGCTCGCCGCAGCATGCGCCCGACTGATCTACTGGCAGGTGCCCGACCCCCTGCCACCACACACTCCAGCGGGCCTATGGGCCTACTACAAGGCATTTTGGAACACACCCCTGGGTCGAACAACCGAAACCCAATTCATGGCAGCGCTCGGCCTGACCGACATCGCCTTCGCCCCACTGACGTAGCTTTTGGACGTTTCGTTGACACCTTTTAGGCAATAGCTATGCCGACGGCCGGAAATAGTAACGGCGGCATACCTCTGCTAAATGGGTGGACGCAAACGGCGGCGGTTATTCTATCTGTAGTTGTAGCCATCGTAGGCGCTGTGTGGATCTTGGACAACACCATAACAGCGCAAAGTGCAACATTGTTGGCTGCGGTCACAGCCGAGCACGACCGCGCTTCCCGAGCCGAGAATGACAACGCCGTCCGCATCGGTAAACTTGAAATACAGCTTACAGACCGCATAGCACAGAGCGATGACAGATACACTCAAACCCGGGCTGATATAGAAAACAAATACACGGAGCTTCGCAGCCAAATAGTCGACCAACGGAACGACGCAGCGCAGAAAATTCTATCATTGGCGACCAAGATCGATACTCTTGCGGATATTGCCAACAAACAGAATACCACAATGCAGTCGTTTTCAGATGGGCTGGAAACGCTCAAGCAGCTATTGCCGAAGGTAAAATGAATGCGGATTCTGTGGATTTCGCCAGGGCTGCTGGTCGTGGCCTGCGCGGCGCAACTGACTGTTGTTCCTCCGGGTCCGCCTGCCCAAACGATTATTATCCATAACTTTCCCACCCCACCACCTCACGAGGGAGCGAAAAAGCGCGAGCGTCGAGAAGAGTTGGACCAGGATCTTTTCGAAGGTCGGCATAGCTTGCATGATGCTAAAAAGCGTTTAGACAAGCTGCATTGGAACAAGGTCCAACCCGATGTTATACCGCAAAATAGTGTGCCTTGAAGGTCTTGTGGTTGTATTTGTTGGTGCGATGGTAGTGGGACAAGCCGTTTTGCTGGCTCTGTATCCCCGCTCGATTGGAGCCACGGCGCTCACAGCGCTCCAGATGGCTATGTTTCACTCAGGACATCTAATTGTAGCTGGGGCACTGATTATAGACGCGGTGCTGGCAGTTTTTGGAATTCTGTTTGTGAAGAGGAATGTGCACTTAGCCTTCTTGATCCCGCTGTGGAGCGTTCTGGCGGTCATGGCGGGCGCCGGAGTTGGCGCTGCGTGGCTGGGGCATTATCTTGATGGAACACCGATCCCCTGGGAGCACATTGTCGCAGATCAAGCGCCGTATCCGGTTTTGTTCTTGGTATATACCGCCACTATGGCGCTCAGTTTCAAGCGCCGGTGATTGGATGCCGATACCAAACGCCTTCGGCATCGGTTGATGCTTCAATCCACCCAGCCGCGGTGAGTTGTTTTATCAACGCCTCGAACTGTCGCCAATCCATATAAGGCAGGCAGAACGAATAGGCATCCCGGCTGTTGACCCGGCCGTCCGCTCGCCGCGTCATTAGTTCGGTCAGCCCCTTCCACACCGCAAGCCGCGTATCACCATCGATGCTGTGCTGGGTAGCGGCTGCGCCCCCAAACACCCGGCCCATCTCAGCCTCGACTTCGTTGCACCGCTTCTCAGCCTCTCGCATGATGTTCTCGTCGATCAACAAGTCGTTGCGCTGGGATACGCTTAGGATGATAGCCAGCTTGTTGATGTGGTCCCATTTGCGGGCGAGGTAATAGCTCAGCCACTCATCATGGTAAGGATCAGCATCCAAACTACGTTTGCGAGCGATGTGAACGGGATACCACTCGTGGCCAAAGGCGCGAGCACCCTTGGTCAATTTGCATTCACCGTGTAAGTCGCTGATCCACTTCAGGTCGTCTCGCAGTGGTCCCATGCTGTTGTGATACATTCCGTTCCAGACTTCATCGGGGTAGGGTATTTCTCGTTCGGGTTCCAGGCAGTGCATAAACACGCATCGGCTGCTCAGTCCCCAACCTGCAAAGTTCGATTTGAAGTTGTCACGCAGCCACAGCGGTGTTGTACCCGCGATAATGTTGACAAACGGGTTGGAGATGAAGTTTGTTCCTTGAGTTTTGGTGAATTTGACGGTGGGTATGTCGGTCTTGCCATCATACAAGTCGGTCAGCATCTCCACCATCTGCCGATTTTTGGGGTCGAAGAATGTTCCCCACTCGCTGACTGTCATAGTGAGGGCGCAGGAGATGCTGTGTCGGGTGTCTAAGTCGAGTTTGGCACCGTTCATCTGGGGAGTGTGAATGTCTTTGGCGTCATCCAGTTGTTGGACGAAGCCTTCCCATGTCGAGATATCGGCGCCGAAGTTTACGCCGGGTATGTTGCGTAGCAGGCGGGCGCCGACGTTGATGGTGGTGCTTTTCTTGACAATGCCCGGCGGTCCCACCAGGATCACATAGAGGTTGGGGAACCATTGGAATGTTTCCATGTTGATGTAGACATGACGACGCAGAGCGCCCCCGATGATGGATGCACCCACCCACCAGTGGAAGCGCTCCGGCGCCTCGCTTCTTGACACTACTGTGTCAAGGTAGTTTCGCAGCCAGTCTCCGCGGCGGGGCATGATCCTATAGAGGCACGTCGGATGAAGCATCAACTGGAATACATTCACCCGCCCGACGTATTACTTCGTCATAGTAGATCATAGCCCCCTTGATGTATAACATCACTGGATCGGTGGTGGGCAAGTAAGCACCATCCGGCGTGTAGATCCGCCACTCTTTATCTTTGGGGGAATAGATAATGCGGAGTTCTACCATCAGACCACGTCCTTTAGCACACACTCACCGCGGAGTGGGTACTGCTGCCCATACACCTGCGGCCACTTCTCTTTCAGGATCGTTTCAACGATCACTCGTGCTTTCTCACACTGCACCTTTGTGTCAAAGAACACAATGTGGGACGGTGGGATTGGGACCGGCTGACCAGTCAGCGTAAACAGCACAACGATCCATTTCATTCGTGCCACTCCTTCATATGACCCCAATCCGTCAGGGACCATTTCAGTTCACATGGTATGTGGAGAGGGTCGGGATAGGGGATTTCGATGTCGCATAGTTTGAGTATGTCGGTAAACCGATCAGGGCACATTCTCCTCGGTAGTTGAAGCAGAAGGCTATCGTGGTATTCCATTTTGAGTTCAGCCCAGGGCGCATCGTCATGGATGCGAAGCATCATGTGATCTTTGGTGATGCTGATTGTGCTTTGGCCCAGCCATGCCAGCGGTTGTGTTACGGGCACTTGATAGGCGTAGACGCGCCGGAAGCCCCATACGTTCCGTATTTCGGGGGTTCGAGATTGGCGCATAAGCCATTCTATCTCGCGATGCCACTCTTTGATTTCGGGATGCGTTTTGAACCACGAATTCAGGAAGAACTCTGCGCTGGCCCTGTCGCCGGTGTATTTCTCCGCGATCACACCAGCACCGCCCCCATAATCACCTGTGTGGATGATGTTCTTGCGCAATTGACGGGGTACCACGGCGAGCTTGGGTTCTGCCCATATCCCGGTCTCGGTTTCGGTGTAGATGTCGAGCCTTCGGCGCAGAAGGGATTGCAACCGTGTCGCTTGCGACATCCACGCCACTGCCTGCGCATCCGCTTGGCGCAGATCCACTTCAACAAACGCCATCCCCGCGTCGGGGATGATGGCACTACGAGTGTTGGGGAGTGGCTTCACAGCTAGGGCACCAGCCCCGCCGCGAGCACGTCCAGCATCAATTGCTGCGGCGTGTCGAAGGTGTTTTCAACGACTGTGATCGCGAAGCGATGAGCGTAGTGATCGGGATGCTCCCAACCATGTAGTGGCACGTTCTCACTTGAATGGTCACTCTTTCTGTTCGCACCTTCTACTAAAACGATACTCCCGCCCAATGAGTGGATGCGATTGAGTTCGTTCGGAAAGCGGACATCGTCAACGACAACCTTGTGATATCCCCACTCCCACGCACCATCGCTCCGCTGGTGACCGATGCGATGTTGCCACTGATCGACCCACAGATCTTCGCCGATCATATAGCGGCCCCATTCAGTTCCAAGGAACTGGAGTGCTTCGCGGGGTGTCTTTCCACACAGGTATGATGTCGGCACATCTTTACGGTCCATGTCAGTTCGTGGACATAGCGTGTAAAGCATCTCCTTCAGTGGGGTGGCGAAGCTGGTCCTCACGTAGCCATATCGGATGGCCAGTTGTTCAGCCAGCGTGCTCTTGCCACTGCCCGCGTAGCCACAAATTCCGATGAGTTTCATCCCGGCCTCTTGAAGTTCTGAAGGTTTGTGCCCTCGCCAAAGGCGGTTTCGTTGCTGCTGAAGCGGAACGTCTCGACGTAGGCGGGGTTCATGGTGCCCCGTAGCCGACCATCTTCGGACAACATCCGCACGTTGCAGTCCTTGCGGACTGTTTCCATTGAGCGGTAGTGTTGGATGCGTTCGGTGAGCGGGCGTAGCAGCGGTGTCCGGCGGGCGATTTTGTCCAGGGCAGCATCATCACACGTCTGCGTCTTTTCGGGTCCTTTGCCCTTGTAGATTGGTTTTTGTTGTAGATCCTTATAGAAAAGGGCCTTCATTTGGGGGTTGCTCTCAGGGTTGAACCCCTCAATCGCTGTCGCGATTGATAGCCATCGGCGATCACGATCCATCTCAACTTCGCACTCGGCGTACATGCCACGCATTTTCTCCGCGTCCACATTAAACCCCGCAAACATCATCTTGTAGACAGGCGCCAGCGTCCGCATCACGAACCGGTACTGGTCCCACAACTTGTCTCGGACCAAGATACGTCGCAGAGCCGCGGCGACTTCCCAGGTTCGACAACAATCCTCACAGTTGTAATGGAAGTATCGTTGCTCATCGTGAAGTGTAGGGTCCCAAAGCCGGCCGTCATCCTTCCAAAAACGGTAGTGCTTACAGTATAAAGATGCGACAAATGAGAGAGACAGGCTGCTACCTCGCTTATCAACCCTTCCGGTAACAGGGTCGATTTTGCCGCCGAGGAAGCCGGGGAATGCCACATGTTGCATCACCATCGTGTCGTCGCTATGTAACGGGAGGAAACCCCACTGCTTCGCGATGTATTGGCAGTCGTAGATGCCATTGTGGAATGTGATTGCGCGATGGGTGAGGATTTCTCTCAGCGCTAGGATGATCTCTAGTTCATCATCTGGCGACCACCAGCTTTCCCCGTTGGCTCGGATGAAAGGAATGCAGATCGCTCGCACCTCAGACGCGGCCAGTCCCAAACAATGGATTTGGCCCAACCACGTCTCGATATCACATGTTATGGGATTGGTTCCATAACGAAGTTCATCCAGTGCATCCCGCAATTCTGTGATAGTTTCGGCTGTGTAGAAGTCCCATTGCGGGGGTGTCGCTAGTGACGGATCGGCCAAAACGCGTCGCGCTCGCGCGAGGTCATGCACCAGCAGGGGCCGATGTTGGGGCGACCGGTTTTGCAAGCAGTCGGCAGGATGCGGAGCAGCTACGATGGCAGTAGCCGGGTCCACCTGAAATATGCTACCACGCCACTTGGTAATTCCACTTTGACCAGTGGTAGCCCATAAGGGGGTGCCTCCAAGGGCGGCAATAACAGTGGGCGCAAACTGATGAATTTGTTGATTAAGTCGGTCCAATCCTGCTCGGACAGGTCCGAGCGGGTATCGATTATTAATGAGAGGTATCCCGTCTCGTCGGGCGTCGCGGGCAGTGGCGAAGAACTGTTCGATGTCATTGTGGATTGTTGCTCCCTTCGCGTTGATATATGATGGGGGGCGCTCGTGACAGATGTTGGTAAGGTAACAGTCGCGGCGCTCGATGCCGGCTTCATGGAGGCAGCCATCCAGGATGGCACCAGAGGCGCCAATGAAGGGGATGCCCCGCGCAACCTCGTTCTCGCCGGGGGCCTCACCCACCAGCCACAACTTCGCGGTGGGCGAGCCCTGTTCAATCCATCGGGTCATCGTTGCTCCCACCACCCGTGATCAGCCCACACAGCCATCGGGCATGTGGTGGTTCTGGTGTAGCTCATTTGCCACACTAGCGCGTGCTCCATCACTTCGTATTGGTACACTTCGCCCTCTAGAGTGTAGAGTGTTGCGATGTGTTGGTACGTACGCGGTCGGGTACGCGGTTGGGAACGCGAAGTATGCCTGTCTCTGCCCACCGATCCATCGCCATCCTCCATCGTCCTCTCCCTCTCCACCATCGTTGGTAGTGTTTGTGGCAAACCCCGTGGGCGTAGTGCTTGCTTCCGCAGAAGCAATGACGGGGTGGCAATACCACCCCGCCACTTTTTGCGCTCACCTAACGACGGCTATTTACTGGCGCCACCCCGGCAACGCGGACGTATTTGACCGGGGTCCCGTCAGCGTTGGTTGCTCCTTTCTTATCAACCTCATGTTTGATCTTCAACCAAGCTGTTTGAAACTTCAGATCGTTGATCGAGAAGTTGGTCTTCTTCACCCCGGTTGCGTCGATGGCGCGCTTGAGATCACGGTTCTTGTTCATGCCCCAATCAGGGCGTACTGGAAGTGCAATTGCACCATTGCTGTCGAGGATCAAGTCCACGAACATCTGCTGCGCGACCACAACCTTGTCCATGTTGAGTTGCGTCTTGACGTTATCGTCTTTGATCTCCCATATCAGGTCCAGGTTGGCCCATGTGACAGGAACTTTATCGCTGACACCATCTCGTGCTCGCAACTCGATACATTGGCCGAGATAGTCGCCCTCCGGGCATAAGTAGAATTTGGTGTCGATCTCCTCGGAGTGTTTTGTCCCGAGAAAGGTGTCGTCGTCAAACATACTCATTCATCGTCTCCACGTTGGTACTCGATAGTGATCATGTAGCCGGGATCGGTCCATGCCGGCCCCACTTCCACGATCGCCTGGAAATCTGCGATCTCGTCCTCTTCCCACACCTCCTCTTCTGCGTCGGTTTTGATCGTCATCTTCCATCTGGGCATTCGTAGTACTCCTCTTTGTTGCGGTATTCCTGGGCCATCATGTCTAGGGTGATGGCATCCCATATGCAGATCACCAACGGCGCCCTACACCACTCGTATTCTTGGTGGTATTTTATTAGGTCTTGAACATTTGGGAAAAATCTGCCGGTAAATCGTTTCTCAGCGGCAGGTGTCGGCTCTTCAGGGTCATTCCCTTCTCGGCTGTGTTCCATACGTATTTCACTCCCTTTTGGTCAATGATCCTCTCGGTCAAGATCACATCGTCAGGCTTTTTGTCTAGCCTCGGGGCCAATTTCTGCCCGATAGTTGAGGTTGTGATATAGCTCAACCCTGTCAGGGGGTCATTCTCTCGTTCGACATGCGCGATCAACACTGCCGAGCACAAGGTGTTGCCCCACCACAGATCCATGAATGTCTCGATACTACCCATGATCGTCCCGTATTCAGGAAGCGACAGTGCCGGGCGACTGCCGACATGATTGGTGCGAGCAATGTTGGTTAGCCCGGTGCAGCCGTCCAACGCGATCGCCCATTCCGGTCCCAACTTGAAGATGGACCCGAAGTGCTGTGCGCACCCCGCGCAGACCAAGTCATCGATCAACTCGTACAGATCCAGGAATTGGGTGTATTTGTTGCGATCAGGGTCTTGGAACTTGATCAGATTGTCGGTGGTCATGTTGTGCGCCCGCGCAGCCCACGCTTTGGCTGCCTCACTGTCCATCGGCCGTTGGGGGATGTAGTGGTAGTGGATTGGAGCAACCAAGCTGCGAACGGTTGCACCACCATCACACAGATTAGGCCCCAGCGACGCATCAATGCCAGGGTCCAACGACACAACAAATGTCGAAAGCCCAGCACCACGGTGCTCCATCTTGTTGTTGTCGATCCACACCGGCAGCAGCGTCCGCAGCGCGGTGGTTTTGCCCGTGTGGATTTGACCCTCCAAGAGGACGTTGATCTTCACGTCTAAGCTCCGCTAAGGAGTGAAGATGACGATTAGCGGAGCATCGTTCAGCGACAACGCCACCGAACTCGTCGACGTAAATGTTGAAATCGCACTCGTACCCGAGATTGGATTGTACACACTACCCGATGACCCTGCGGGCAGGGTCAATGTCACCGAGCTTGACGATATTGTGATTTGTTGTTGGGTGCTAGAGTTCCAAATCGGGGTTTCGTTCCACAAGATGATGCCGAACTGTCCATTGCCGAACGCTACAACGATGTTGTTGCTGTTCGTTGGCATCCCCGACAGGGAATATGTCACGTTCCCCGGTGTGAATGTCGTGGCGTTGGCAGAACCATCCGCCAAGATGGTCGTGAGGTTGTGAATTGCGGTCGCTGCTTCCTTGGCCGTGTTCGTGCCGTCGAACAGGCCCCAATTGGCATTACCAGCCCCGTCCAACATCGCGAACGGATAGACAGCAATGCAATTCGATACCATCGCATGGTCGAAGTAATCCGATAGGATCATCTTCGCCTGAACGTCCGCGTTGACATTGCTGAAGCTGCCACACGACCCACCGCCGGTGCAGTAGCCGGTCTCGGTTGTGACGAACGGTACTCGGTTGCACATAGTGTGAACGGGGATCTGCCACCCCGGCAGTATGGTGTAGATGGGACCGGTGCCGGCACCACCAATAAGGGCGGTATTGTTATCGTTGGCGTAGTAGTCGTGCATGTTGGCGAGGTCGCAGAACGCGGTCAGATTGCCAATGTTGCTCTCGACCGTCCCATTGCCAGGGCTCGCCACCGGTAGAATGGACACTGGGACGTTGGTAAGTGCCGAATAGGTGCCGCCCTTCACCCCGTTATAGATGTCCTTCTGCAATTGCACGGCAGCCGGATAGCTGTTCTGGGCACCGTAGATGAAATTGCTGAGCGTCACGTCGATCTCATTGGGGCCGCTCAACCCAACTAGCGTGTTGGGGTACGTTGAATTGATGGTTTGCATCCACCCTAAGAAGGTTGCAGCGGGTACTGCTGCGGTAACGCCGTCGTCGGGACCATCCTCTTCCAAGTGCATCCGAATGCCGGCCGCAGCCATTGCCTCCAGCGCAGTCAGGGTGCCAGCCACGACAATGAAATCGCGGTCATTGGTCAGACCCAAATATTGGAAATCAGCGATCGTTGAGTTGGCGTTAGCCTGCTGCTGTATCTGTGTATTGACACCAAACTTCGCGATGAAGTCGTGTACCCGTTGAATGCCGCTGGGACACGCCAGCGGCACTGCCGTGTATTTGTACACGACATCGATCCAATAATTCTGTCCCTGATATGTATTCGTAGGCATTGTGGTTGATGTACTCGTCATAACGTACAGGCCGTTGCCGTTGCCGTTGGTGGTTGCGCCAGTGGTCGGGATGTATATGGAACTATCCACATCGCTGCAATAGTTCAGGCTGAGGAATGGGGGCTGGTTTAGCGAATAGCGCCCGACTGGCATGAATACACCGATGACGTATTGAACACCGGCGGTCACCGCGATCGGGGATGTGAAGCTCTGCTGCTGCCACCCGCTCGCGGTCTCACCGCTGAACGTGACCGAAGCCAACTGACTACCGGCCGAATTCCACAGCGTACAAACATGCGAACCAGTGTTTGTCGATGCCTTGTAGAAACGGCAGGCGGTGATGCTGCCATTGGCCAGCGGTACGAACTGGACGCCGCGCACGGTGGCTGCGTTGTCACCGCTATCGATGAATTGAGGAGTGTCCGACGACTTGAACAGACTTGATGTGTGGAGCGTACCGAGCGTGGAGAGCCCTGCTACGAGGACCCTAGCCGATGCCGGCGCGGTGAGACATGCTACCATCGCCACCACAAGGCAGAAGCTCAAACGTGAGATAGTCATAGTACTAGAGGCTCCCATCGTTGGATTTGGTACTCGTCTTCCCATCGTTCCGGGTGCTGGCTGTCGCACAGCGACATGAACTCACACGGCCGGTTGTAGGAGTAGCATCCGCTATCGAGGATCTGAGGGAAGGCATTGTGGTCGTTGATCTCACCATAAAGCATCCGCGGCTTGCCATGTTGGAAATCGTTCCAACAGGCCAACATCCGCCAAACGTCAGCCTGCAATTGCGAAAGCCATCGTTGGATTTTCCACGGTGGTTGGGGCACCTCGACTGTTGGTACAAGACGCGTACCGTTGACGGTCGGACATATACCGCGGACCAACATCCCGATTACGGGCATGTCGTAAGCGTGGGCGAGCCATGCGTAGCCAGTCAGTTGGCCGCGTAGCTTCCATTGGTCGGCCCATGAATACGGCACCGAACCAGTGGTCTTGTCGTCCAGGCCCCAATACGATGAGCCGTAAGTGTTGCATGTGTCAAAGCGGCCCGCATAGAGGATGGCTTCACCGGTATCAGGGTGGAAGCACCCCGGAATGGGCAACGCGGCTCGAAACTCGATGCAAGGCTCGCCGGCGAAGCTGGCAATCCGAATGGGATCGTTGTCGAGCGGCCATTCCCGGAAGTAGTCGCTCAAAGCGAGGATGCAGCTATCCAGTGTCTTAACCGCTTCGGTGCGGGACGGATTGGTGGGTGGCTCGAAATAGGCCCACTGCTTTATAACGGCCTCAACACCCTTCAACACCGCAAGGTGCTGCGGCTCTCCACCTACCCACGCCCGCCGTGTGACCTCCAACCCTTTAGCAAGACAGCCGCCAAAATGCAAATGAGCATTAACACTCTCATGTTTCAGTCCCTGGCAATACCGCCGAAAGAAGTGATGCGGACACAAGTTAAAGCTGGACCGCATAGTGCTGTCGATGACAGCGGGGAAGGTGGCTTCAGTGGGCATGACGTAGGACATAACTACGTAACAACTGATAGGCTGGTTCCGAAATATCCGTGTTGACTTCAAGTCTTTTCAATAGCGATGGTAAAATTTCTGGCGGCGCCGATGCCAAGGCTATGTTGGCAGCTTCGCTAAGATCGGCAACACGTGTCAGATCACCTGCGGCGAGTTTCGGTAAAAGCGAACCGCCTAAGTACGTCAACACCCGCATAAGTGCCCACTCTTCATAGGTAAGTGGGATGTTTTTCAGCTCATTGTGGACCATCTGTTGCCCCCGACTTCTGTGAGAGCAACGCCACCAGATCTACGCCCTTTGTGGTTGTCTTCGCTGTGGCTTTCGCCTTCTTCCCCTTGCTCGCCGCGGCTGATGCCGCAGATCGGTCCCGAGAGATGTCCATGATGATCTCCCGGTACTCAGCAGCGGTCACCGGCTGCCCACTAAGAACGCGGTGGCGTAGGTCCTGCAATGCAACCTCGGTTTCGTAGCTAATGGTGTTCATGATACCTCACACTGTGAAGCAACATGGCGGCGCCAGCTTTCGAGGACGATCAGCCGGCGCCGGCCTTGCATGATGCTGGCGATAGTACCGTCGCTGATCAGTTCGTAGACCGTGGAGCGGCTGAGCCCACTGAGGCGGCAGAACTCGGCCACGGTGGTGGTGATGATGTCGTTGGTGCTGCCGTCCATTATGGTGGCCCGTACGATGCGTAGGCCCCTTCCTTGCGGTATATCTCTCTCCTACTGTTTCGCCTTACTTTCCGCACATTGCGTTGATGTTGCCGAATTCGAATGAATAGCCGGTGCTAGAGAACTCGACGCGGTTGAAAGTAGCGTTGTCCAGAGTGAGTCGGACGTAGACGTTCGGGGTGCCGGCCATGTGGAGATTTTGGAGGAGTTTGGCGCCGGACATCCGACCGACTAGAGTCCGGGCGGTTCCCAGCCCGTGGTTTTGGAAAAAGCGGACTTCGTCCGTGTTTCCGACTGTTCCCCAAGCGAAGCTGATGCTGGCTTGGGGTTCAGAAAAGGCGAAGGTGGCTTGAATATCGCCAACGAGGGCGGAATAGGGGCTGTGGCCGGCCAATTCTGGCCAGGAAGCGTACACGTCCTTGGCAATGACGGCGCCATTGGGCTTCGATTGGGTTCCCATTGGGACGTTTACATAGTGACCGCTGCCGTCAGTGAAAAACGGCGTGGGGTTGGGCATCACGCACTCTGGGACGCCGAGGTCCTTGACGTGGATCGAGTCGGCTACGGCCGGGACGGAGAGAAATGCCAGGGCCGATACGGCGGTCAAAAGGGTTTTCATTCTGGTCTGTCCTCAGTTGGGGTTTTGGTTGCGGGAAGTCATGTTGTCCACAGATGTATGTGTGGATGGTCGTTGGCCTTTTTATATCGGGTGGCGCGGCGAGATGCAAGCATGGAGTGTGGCGAGGGGAACATGCTGCATGTTCCCGATTTGTGCGACCGGAACATTGTCGCAAAAATCGACCGGGAGTTCCGATCGCGTACCTAACCCCCTGGGGTTAGGTGGCAGATAGATCCATAAAAAAGGGAGCCCCTAGCGGGCTCCCTGGAAGGCTCTGGAGTAGCGTTCCGCTACTCGGCGGCGATGGCGTCCGGGGTGCCGAACATGCTCGCCAGCGAAGGCCCCTGGGGGCTGGCACCGGCCTTGTTGGCCTCGCGGGCCTCCTTGGCAAGACGCTTGGCGCGCTCGTCGGCGATCTTGGCCATTTCGACCTTGAGGGCAGCGTTCGCCGGGTCCGCCAGCTGCTGGGCAATGTACCGCGCAGTGAACTTCCGCTTCCGCCGGCCGCGCTCATCCAGCACCGGCTCGCCGTGCTCGTTGAGCACATAGGTGGTATCAATCTCGTCCTGGACAGCAGC
>Ga0126381_100000391_pt1 | contig 47652 bp, 61 predicted proteins | sample PanSoiMetPlot_28_FD_96465 | JGI IMG/M metagenome (GOLD analysis project Ga0126381, IMG submission 96465) | Tropical forest soil microbial communities from Panama - MetaG Plot_28 | ecosystem: Environmental > Terrestrial > Soil > Tropical forest > Bulk soil | place: Panama | collected 2016-02-17 | reverse complement strand
GACCTCGAGCTGAATCACTGGCTGCCGCCATGGGATGCCCCCGGGCTGATACAAACCGGACGGTGCGAAGAAGCCTGGATCGGCATCCTTTCGGCGCTGCCCGTGGGCGTGGTTCCGGCCGGCACGGCGGTACAGAAGGCTCCGGGGGCGACGACGGCGCAATACAATCAGGGTTTGGCGAATTATTATTTGCAGCAATACTTCACGCAGCACGGGTATCCTCTGTGACGAGCGATGGCACAGTCTAATGGCGGCGTCTCGACGGTATCGCGGCTCACGCTGTTTCCGATGCAGGAGACGGCCGGTGGTGCGACGGGGTTTTACGCCTTCGACCCGTCGGCCGGTTACGACGACGCGACGAGCGGGGGGTTCTACGCCTTCAAAGTGGAAGAAGTGTTGCCTGGCCGCGTTCCTACTTTCGGTCAGGCCGTTATCAAGTACCGAGACTTGGGAGTAGCGCGGTTCACGCTCGTGTTGACGGGCGTGAGGGAAGATCAAACGGTGGAGACGAAGACGATCGCGGTGACGGTGGGCAACCGGGCGCCGACGGCGCGGATCATGACGGCGATCGTCGGGCTCGGCGGGTTCACGGCCAAGGACGTGCAGTTGACGGTCGGGCGCGCGCCCGGTGACGGTCCGCTCTCGATCGTCAAGATCGTGTTGTGCGGGCGCGTCGAGACGCAGCAGGAGTTCGCATGAAGCCCTACCGCCGCCCGCTGTTGACCACGCCGACGGGTCTGTACGACGCCATCCGGAATCACGGGCGCGTTCTGGCGGGCAAGGTGAGTTTCGGCGCGACGATGCGGAACCAAGAGCCGGACCGGAACATACAGTGCTCGAAGGCTTCGGGGACGTCGCCCGCGTCGGCGAACACGGACTTCACGGTCCAGCACACGCTCGGGCGCGTGCCCGTGACGCTGGCCGGGTGGGACACGACGAACGGCGGCGTCATCTACCGTTCGCCCGTCACGCCGTGGACCGCCACGACGGCGACGTTCCGCTCGACGACGGCTTCGGCGGTTTACAATTTGATTTTGATCTAGGGGAGAAGAAGATGCCGAACATGACGGAAGTGCTCAGCGCGGTGATCACGGTGACGGATACGACGATCACGCCGAATCCGACGATCGTGACGCGGAATATGAACAACCCGTCACTCACGGTGAACACGGTTTTCTACGATCCATTCATACTGATCGGCACGGCCCCGGTGAACATCTTCACCCCGGCGCCGGTGGTCTACACGGTGTTCATCAGGAACCTTCACACGACGAACAACCTGCTTATAAATTGGACGCCGAACGGCGGCCCGGGCGTGATAAACGTCTGCGCCCTCGGACCCGGCGGCGTGTTCCTGTACTTTCCGGCTAACGAGACGGCCGGAACTCCGATCGGCGGCTTGACCAACGGCGTCACGACGTTGACGCTTTCGGCCAACGCGGCGGCTACGCCCGTGGAGGTGCTGGTAGCGGCATGAACAACCCCGGTGGAGCGACGGCGAAGATACGCGAACTGATCCCGCGCGTGGTGGCGGCGCTGCAGAACCGCGGCGACGTCACCGAGGCGAACGCGAACCCGGAGATGCGGCCGTCTTCGTGGATCCGCGACGCGCTCCGGGAGATAACCGAGAGTTTGCCCTTCGAAGAGTTAAGGCAGCCGAATCCGCCGCTCGTGACGATCGGGCCGCGGCTCGGGGTTAACGGCTCGAACTACGCGTACCTGGTCAGTCAGTTCATCGCCACGGGCGACGACGTCACGCTGATGGAAGACCCGGTGATCTTCCTTTCGCCGATCGGGGCGGCGACGGCCGCGCTGGCCACGTCGGCCGCCGGAGCTTACTCGATGGATTACTTGACGCCCAAGGCCATCCAGCCGCTTTTGTTCATCCCGGGCGGGATACCGTTCAAGTACACGCGGTTCGGCAATCAGTTCTGGTTCGGCACGCAGCCGGGCACGAATTACCAAGTGTATTTGCCGTATCAGTTGAGGCATAAATTCAACGACGAGAACGTCGGTGAGAGCGACGTCTGCGTCCCGCCCTCTTGGCACGATATCATCGGGTACGCCGCGGCCGAGCGCGGGGCCGTGGCGCTGCGGTGGAACGAGCAGGCGACGTTCCTTCACGAATTGCTTTACGGCGATCCGAAGAGCGCGCTGCCGGACGGCCGCCTCGGGCGCCCGGGACTGATCGAGGCGCGGACGCTTCAGCAGGAGCGCGACCGGCGGCTGTCCGTGATACAGGTTACGCCGATGGTCGAGAGGTATTAGACGATGAACGGATCTGCGGGAGCCTTCCCCAACCCGGTTTACTACGGCGCCGTGCCGGGCGGCGCGTACAATCCGACGGGAACTCAAACGGCGTTCGCCGACCCGTTCGGCGGGACCGGCGCGGGAACGAACCCGATGCTGCCGAACGTTCCGACGGGGACTTCGACGGTCCGGACGGGCTCGCTCGTGCCCGGCGGCGCGATGCCAGCGAACGCCGGGCCGTACGGAGCGACGGCGGCGACGACGGCAGGGCAACAGTTCGGCGGGCTTTCCGGCCCGATGTCGGCGAAGGAATCGAAAAACTTTCAATCGATCCTGAACAAGGCTTTCGGCAAAGGCATGGGCGACATGATGTTTCACTTCATACAGAGCGGGGCGGGCTTTAATCCGCAGATGCTGAACAACCTGCTCGCAGCGATGCAGCCCGGGATCGAGCGCGGCGAAGAAGACGTGATGGAGCAATTCTCGGCGACGGGCAACCGCTTCGGCAGCCCGGCCGGTGTGGGGTTGGGCGATTACCTTTCGCGCGTTCAGTTGAATCAGGGGCAGATCATCGAGCAATTTTACAACGACGCGCTCGACCGCTTTATGCAGACGTTGATGGGCACGAGCGGCGTCGTCGCCGGTCGCAAGGCCACGCACGGCGGCGCGCTCACGGGGTTCGTCCGCGGGCTGTCGGACATCCTCGGATCGATAAGCCCGGGACACAGCAGTGGTGGCGGCGGCGGTGGTGGAGGCGGAATCTGAGGCGAATAATTCATGGCTCCTGAACTTACCGTGGTCCCGGGCGTGACGCCCGGCACTACTCCTCCGTTCTTCCGCGAGGACGAAGGCCGCGCCCTGGGCGCGGGCGAAGCTCCGGGCGGTTCCGCCGTTCCCGGGGCGGCTGCTCCGGCGTCCGGTGGCGCTTCGGCGGCCGGGCAACCGGGGGCGGAGATTTTGGCGTACATCTCGAAGTTAATCTCGCAGCAAGCGCGTCCGCAACTGCCGCGGCCGACTCCGCGGCCGACCGGGGCGTACGCATCGGGCAGCGGGTTGCTCGGACTGGGCGCGGCGATAAACAACGCGATAGTCGCGCACCGCGAGAAGAACTTGGCCGAGGCCGAAGGCGATTGGTCCGACCTGATGACGTCGCTTCAACCGTACATGCGCGACGACGGCTCGATCGATCCCGCGGCCGCGGGCGACAAATACGTGATGGCGGCGACGGACCCGAAGAAACTCAAGAAGATGTACAAGGCCCTCAACCAGGATTGGCTGAACCCGAAGTACAGCCCGCACCTGGAGGCTTTGGGCACTCACCTCGGGAAACATCAAGAAAAGCAACAGGCGGCCACGGGAATCCGCGGGTTGTTTCAACACTTGATCCGCGGCCAGCAGCAACAGCAGCAGCAACTTACTCCGGAACAGCAAAGCGGAGTTACCGGCGACGTGCTCGCCCGCGCGCCGCGGGCGGCAGCACTGGGCGGGGCGCTGGGGGGCGGTCCGGACATAAATTCGGTGAGGAACATCGCGGACTTGGAAAAAGTGGTCACCGAGGCGCGGCAAAAATACGAGTACCACGTCACGTCGGAGGGCGTGATAGCGGTGAACAAGACGAACCCGATGGACGCTCACCTTGTGCGCGACGCCGAGACGGGACAACAGTACAAAGGCAAGCTGATGCCGAAAGAGGGGCAGATTTATTCGCAGAACGGCATCCCGATGGGAGTGTTTCACAACGGGTTGCCGGTGATGCCCGGCGACCCGGGTTGGACCGAACAAGACGCCAAGCTCTATTCGGAATACAAAGACGGGATGTTCGAGAAGCAATTCCTCCGCGTGGATCCGGTGATCGCGGCCGAAGTCGGACAGCCGCCGTTACCGGCGGATTTCAAAGGTGGCCGGTCGTCGACCGAATACCGCGACGCGTTGAAGAAGTGGGGCGACGCGGCCTTCAAACTCCAACTCGAGAAAGCCGCGATCACCGGAGAGGCGCGCGCGCGGGCCTGGAACGAGTACCGCCCGGTTCAAGCGATGGACGACGACGGTAACGTGTTCTACACGACGGCGGCGAAGGCTATCGCGATGGGTATGGCCGGGGCCGGGGAGGGCATCAAGCTCAGGCCGCGCGAGGCTCAGATCAAGGACATCGAGACGGCGAGCGCGCACGCGCGGGACGCCATAAACGGGTTAGACAAACAATTCTCGACAGCTCAGATCGCGAAACTCCACTACGCGATGACGACCGACGACGAAGGGTTGGCGAATCAGGAGCTGGCCTCGTTGGCTTCGCAGAATCTGTCCGAAGGGCAGCAGGACTTCGTCATCTGGATCCGTCAGTTGAACGAGCGCGCGATGAGCCTGAGGAACGTGGCCGGGATGGGCGTGGGCGCTCAAGACTTGCGCACGGCGATCCGGGCGATGCTGCCGGGGATACGCAGCGGTTCGAAGCAGATGATGATCAAACAGCTCGACGCGTTCGACAATCAGGTTTCGATTTTGAAAGGCGGCATCGCGCACCCGGGGAAAACTCCCGAGCGGCGGTCTATAAGTTTAGATTAATCGAGTTGGGATCGAGTTCATGCCGAACGGACAAAACGAGGTCGTGACGTTCACCAAGGGCGGCCAGAATTATACGGTCACCGTCCCGAAGGGACTCTCCGACGCGGACGCTTACGATTGGGCCGTGAAGAACAAGCCGAAGTTTGCCGCGGCAAATCTTCCGCGGCCGAAAACCGCCGCCCCTAAACCCGCGGCCGCACCTCCCGAACTCACCACCGAAACTTGGGGCCGCCCGCGTTGGGAGCGTCCGCCCGGGCCCACGCGCACGATGACCCAACAGCGGGAATTCGGGCGCGTCACGGCGCCGATCGCCCAAGGCGTGTTCCCGGCGTTGGGCGCCGGAATCGGAGCCGAATTCGGTCCGGAAGGTTCCTGGCTCGGACGCATGGCGGGTTCGGCGCTCGGTTCGGCGATCGGCTCGACGGCGGGGCAAGCGGCCGTGCCGGGCGAGGTCACGCTGAAGCAGACGGCGAAGGACGTGGCCGAGTACGGTATAGCGCCGGAAGTGGCCGGGAAGGTTGGCGGCAAGGCGATCGAGATGGCCGGAGGACTGACGAAGAATCTGATCTCGCGGATGATGGGCGTGGGCGTCAAGGACGTGATGTACGGCAAGGACCCGGCGCGGGCGATCCTGAAGTACAAACTTACGGGCGGCAGCCAGGAAGAATTGCTCTCGCAAGTGGAAGCCAAGATGAATCAGGTTGGCAAGGAGATCGGAACGGAGATCGGCAAATCTCCGAAGCCGGTGAACATCACGTCGGCGATAAACGATCCGATTCAACAGGCGCAGCAAGACATATTGAAGTCCACGATGAACCCCGAGCAGAAACAGGCGGCCGTGAAGGAGTTGAACGGCCTGCGCGAATCGCTAACCTACGAACACGCGCTCGATCCGCAAGGCAACATCATCCTGGGACGTCCGCGGAAATTCAAAACACAGACGACGGTGACGGCCTCCGACGCCCTCGAGATGAAGCGCCTGGTGGGCGACAACGTGAACTGGCAATCGAGCGCCTTCCCGGACATGATGAAGAGCGTTCAGCAGCGGATCTACGGGAATTTGCGCCAGGTCATCGAAGGGGCCGCCCCCGGGGCGAAAGCGTTGAACCAAGATTACGCCGACCTGGCCGGGGCGCGGCAGGCTCTTATCCGAGCCACGCGCCGCGAAACCGCCGGAAAGGGCACGGGGATAGGATTCCGCGACGTCATGGCCGGAGGAATGGGCGAGATATTCGGCGGCACGCCGGGCGCGGCCGCGGCCGTGATGACCAAGCGCGCCGTCGAGAGTCCGGGCGGGGCGACGCGGTTGGGTAAGTTTATACAGACGCTGGCCGGGCGGGACCCGATCGAGAACATACCGAGGTTCTTAAAAACGGTTTTGGCGGCCGGTGGAGCGGGGCAAGATGCGGCCGACGCCGTCCCGGGAGGGCCATAGCGCGACGATGAGGCCGACGATGACGCCGATCGCGACTTGGCCGAGTACGACGATAAGTGTAATCATTCCCGTATTATAGCGCGTTGCGGGAGGAGAGTAAAATGAGCGAACACGTTCCGATCGCGGACATCCGCAAGCCGGACGACCGAAAAAAGACGTCGTTGTCGAAGCAAAGCGTCGACGAGCCGATCGAGGCCGAGCCGACCAAGCTCGTCGAGATTTACAGCGACATGGGGCGGACGCGTACGGGGATACAGAATTCCGAGTACGTGTGGGGCGACCGCACGTTCGGATTAAAGCATCATCCGAACGGAAAGCCGCAAGACACAGGGCATTAGAGAAATAGTATAGTGACGGACGAAAGGAGGTTCTTATGAGCTTTTTCGGCAACAGAGAGGATGCCAAGCGGTTCGCCAACGAAGCGAGCGTGGTGATCGACGGCGAGACGTCGACTTCTCCGGTCCGCGACGGCGGCACGGACGTCGGCGGGGCGCCCGTAGCCACGTCGATCGGCGGCGGGGCGACGGAGTTCACGCAGGCGCGCACGCGCACCGGCATACAGGATCACCCGGTGGGCAGCGTGGTGCGCCAATACGGGCAAAAGAAACCAACCAGCTACAAGTAAAGCGGTGACTACGGGAGAATGGCTCGCTTCCTCATACTCAGCGAGGCTGGCGACGGCGTCGGCCTCGCTCTGCGCCTCAAGATGGAAGGCCACGAAGCGCGGTTGTGGCCGCGCGACCCGACGGCCGAAAAGCACGGCAAAGGTTTGATCGATTTCGCCGGGGATTACGAGTACGGCGAGACGGTCGTGGCCGATTGCACGGGCTTCGGCGTCTTGATGGATCAATTCCGCGAGTCCGGGCGGGCGGTGTTCGGCGGTTCGGCGTTCGCCGACCGCCTGGAGGGCGACCGGAAATTCGCGGGAGAGGTGATGTCGCGGTCGGGGATGCTCGTGCCGAAATCTAAGCGGGTGACCTCCTGGGAGGACGCCCGGAAGGGGGTGGATGATCTGGCCGGGGGCGGGAAGGTTGTCCTTAAACCGGAAGGCGCCCTAAGCGGCAACCTTCCTTCCTACGTGGCGAGCGACCCGGAAGACGCCGCGAAGATGCTCGAGCAGTGGGCGAAGACCCACATGGCCGGGGAAATCGAATTGACGGTTCAAGAATTCGTCGAGGGCGTGGCGGTTTCGACGGAAGGCTGGTTCGACGGCGAGAACTGGGTCGACGGCATGTTTAATCACACGCTCGAGCGGAAGCACTTCCTCGCCGGAGATTTGGGGCCCTCGGGAGGCTGTTCCGGGAACGTCGTTTGGCGTTGCGACTGGCGCGACCCGATCGTAGAAGAAACTCTCGCTCCGCTGACCGAACTTCTCCGCGAGAGGTGTTACGTCGGGCCCCTCGACGTGAACGCCGTGGTGAACGAGCGCGGAGTATACGGTTTAGAATTCACGCCGCGCTTCGGATACGACGCGCTCCCGACCTTGCTGTGCGGTCTGTGCGAGTTCGACTTCGGAGCTTTTTTAAGCGCCTCGGCGCGCGGCACAGCATCAGAAGCGGTCCTCTACGACGGTTACGCCGCGGGCGTCAGGTTGACGCTATCCCCTTATCCATCTACAAGATACGAGGCGCAAGAAGGTGTGCCGTTGCGAGGATTCGAACGAGGCGACGAGCGGTGGTTTTATCCGTACAACGTGCGGCTCGACGACGACGAGCTCCGGAGTTCGGGCGGGTTCGGCATCCTCGGCGTGGTGAACGGCCGCGGTGGAGTAATCGGCGAAGCGTTCGCGCGCGCGTACGAAATCTCCGGGCGGCTGAAGATTCCCGAGGTTCAATACCGCGTCGACCTCGCCGAAGAATTCCTCGCGGACTACCGCGAGCTCGTGCGGATTCTTTCCGGCGAGCCGGAATTGCCCGGCTGGATCGGTTTCGACCTCGACGGAACGCTGGCCAAACACCGCAAAGGGCAGATAAAGATAGGCGATCCGATCGGACCGGCCGTCGAGAAGTTAAGGCGCCGCGTCGCCGCCGGTCGGGAGGTGAGGATCGTCACGGCGCGTGCCGCGCTCGGTCCCGCCGAACTCGTGAAAGTTTACAACTGGATCACGGGGAACATCAACTTGCCGTTGGAAGTCACCTGCTCGAAGGACCCGGCGATGATCGAACTCTGGGACGACCGCGTCGTCGAGGTCGAGAAGAACACTGGCGTGATAGCGGCATGATGCCACTCGAGACGTACGAAGAATTCGGGGAAGAGTACGAAGTAAACACGGCACCGGAGTCGGACGGCGGCGATGATGAGGCAAACCCTGAAGATCTTGGCGAAGACGACGAATAAGGTACTTCCGCTGCTCTTTCTGCTCTTGTTCGCCGGTCGTCTGACGGCCCAAACGACGGTGAATCTGACGGTCCGGGACACGCCGGACAATCAGACGTGGAATAACGGCACGTGGTCGGTGTCGTTGACCATGCGGATCGGCAATAACCCGTCGGGAATATACACGGTGTCGGGCGGAGGGGGCTCGACGGCACCGCAGCAAGGCGCGTTGAGCGCCACCGGTACGGCGACGATCTTGCTGCCGGCGAACGCGAACATTATACCGGCCGATTCGATCTGGGTGTTTCAGGTTTGCCCGCAGGCGAGCTCACCGTGCTACACGCAACAGGTTACGGTGGCAACGACGTCGCCGCAGACGGTGACGTTGACGCCCCCTTCGATACGGATAAACCTGTTCACGGCCACGCAGCCGGTCACGGCTTACGGCGATCAGGAATTGACGGGCGTCGTGATCGGGGCTTTCTACTACAACGTGACGCTGCTCAGTCAACGGATTTGCCAAGCTTCGTCGAATAACAACTGCACCGCTTGGGTGGCCAACGGCGGCGGCGGCGGGGGCGGCGGGTTCGTCGCGGCCGGGGACCTGAGCGGATCACCGACCAGTCAAACGGTAGTCGGCATCAGGAACACGCCAGTGGCTTCGGGGGTGCCGTCGGCCGGTCAGTTTCTGCAAGTCGTCGGTGGAGTATGGACCGGCCACACGCTCGCCGCGGCGGACGTTCCGGCCGGCAGTTCTTGCTCTCCCGGTCAGTTCGCCTCGTCTCTGGGGGCCGGGTTAGTTCTCGGTTGCTCGACGCCCGCCGGTGGAGGTGGTTCGGGCACGGTCAGTCCCGGAGCGCAATTCAGTCTGCCGTTCTACACGAACGCGGGGACCGCCGCGGTGGTGGGGCCGTCGGGCATCACGACGAACGCGGGCGGCACGAGCATCGCCGTCCCGGGGCCGGTCACGTCGGGGACGCCCACGGTGGGTTCGTTCGATCCGAAAATAGCTACGAATGCGTATCAATGCGTTTCGTCGTCCGGTAACGACTCGAACGACGGCAAAGGCCGCGGTTCGTGCAAAGCATCCGTCGAAGCTGCGCTCGAGGCGTTGCCGGGCGGGGCGGTCTCGCCTCCCACGGCGGGGACGGGAGTGGTCGAAGTGCTTTCGAACGGGCAGGCGAACTGCGCCCTCTGGAACCCCTACACGTCTCCGCCCGTCGGCTTGGGCTTTATGGGCGCGGGCGACCCGAATTACGCCAGCCCGCCGAACGGCTGGATGCACGTCGCCGCGGGAAATCAAGCGATAACGATAGTTGGCGTCAGCCGCGAGCTGAACGCCTCGCTGTCCACCGGTGGCGGCAAATCCTGTCTGACGGTCAGCGGCACGGCCCCGACGACGATGGTGGTGCTGAACGGTTCGGGCGTCACCATCGAGAACATCACCTTCGGAAGCAAGCAACCCGTGCAGATGGGTTACGACTCGACGGGTGCCAACACGGGTGGATCCGTCTCGATGCACTTCACGAACGACGCGATCATCGTCACCACGAACAACGGCACCGGTGGTCCGACGATCAAGCAGGGGCAGAATTCGTTTCAGAACTATATGGATCATACCACGCTGGCGACCGATTGCGGCGCCACGCCGGGCTCGGACGGTGGTGCGAACATCTTGATCAGCGCCGGGCTCGGGAACACGCAATCGTTCGCCTGGCAGCTGGACAACAACTGGTGGTACTGCGGCGGCGGCGTGAAGTATTACGTCGACACGGGATTCGCCTCGATCCGCGTCCGTGCTTTGGACATCGAGGCTTTCGGGACGAACGTGGAGCCCGGCGTATGGTTTACTTCGCACGGCGCCACCGGCGGCCCGTGCCTCGATTGCGAGATCGAAGCGATCGAGCTGCAGGACTATTTCGGCCCGAACGTGATCCCGGCCGTGAGGAACGAAGCCGTCTACGGCAACCTGGTGGTCAACGGGGTTCAGGGCTACGACCCTTCGGGGTTCGGAATAAACCTGAACACTCTCGGCCCTATGACGATCCTGGGCAACGACTATCAGGCCGCCTACGAGAAAGCGTCGCCGCTCTTGAAAGGTCAAGTGGGCTTTCAAAGCGGTCACCCGGTCGGCTTCCGCGAAGATACCTCTAGGATGTTCGCCCCCGCCGCCGTGCGCTTTCCGAACCTGGCCACCACCACGATGACGAGCGTTACGAACAGCGGCAGCACCACCGTAACTACCGGCGTTACGGCGCCGGACGGCACCGCCGGGGCCGCGAGGTTCGTTTCCACGTCCGGCACGCAGTACGCTTACCTGATGCCGCAGACGAATATGACCGTGGGCGTGGGCGACGTGTTCGTCGCCAAGGTGTGGGCGAGGTCTCAGACGGCCAACGGGATTCCCGGGAACATACTGATCACGCAGGTTGGTGGATCGTTCAGTTGCAACAGCGGCTCGGGGCAGCCGATCGTGGGCGGAGACGGTCAGTGGGACTTGCTCTACCTGGTCTGTTATGTTACCTCGGTAACCAGCAGCCCCGTTTTCGTCGGTTTCTACGGCCCCTACGATACGACGCACGCGATCGAGTATTACGCGCCGATTTTCAATCACGCTACGGCCGGGGCGATGAGTGCGAACGAGGCATTCATGTACGCCTCGACCGTCGTTCCGTACGCGAACAACTGCCCGGTGGCGACGGTGTGCGGCATCGGGGGGCCAGCTTCGTCGACGAGTTACGTTCCGATTACTCCCACCGCCGCCGCCGTCCGCTACGCCGCGCCCTGGGGATCGAACGCGAACGACGGCACCACCTGGGGCACGGCCAAACTAAACATCGACAACGCCATCTGCGCGCTTCCCGGAGGTTCTTGCGCCGGTCCGCCGTACACGCAGGGGGCCGGGACGGTCTATTACGCCGACAACACGTACGCCTGCGCTCAAGACGCGAACTCGGGACTCTACATTATGGGTCCAGGAGATCCGAACTTCAGCACTCCGCCCACCTGCTGGATGAAGGAAAACTATGGACCGCTCATTGTTCAGGGCGACGGCACCGGCCAGATGCTGCTATCCAACGCGGGCGGGCCAAGTAACAACAAACCGGGCATCTGGCTCTCTCAGATTTTTCAGCAGATGACGTTCCGCAACATGGCGTTCAAGTACCCGGGCCGCGGCGTGGTCGACGGCGAGTGCAGTAACAACGACCGCACCGGGTTGTGCTACAACTCCTCGATTCTTTTCGACCACGTTTATCCGCTGATCAATAATACGGCCGGGTTCGGTCCCGACTGGGACGTCGTCGGCGGCTATTGGCAATGGTTCAGTTACATCGGTGCGGAAGCGAACAACAACGAGCCCGTGGGCAGCTACCGACGCTCGGCGATGTCGCTGAAGGCCCTGGGCATCGCAACGCTCGATCACGTTTCTATTGGTGGTGACTCGGGCATCAGAATCTACGGCGGTCAAGTGAATGGGTTAGATATCAAATGGGCCGAGCTGGACAGCTCGACCGGCGGCGTGTGTGATCCGGTCGTTTGGCTGGACAATTCTCAGGGCAATCACTACACGTTCGAGCACATCACGAACGCCGACTGTGCGGGCGGTGCCGCCACGCCGCCATCCTACGCGGTCAGGGTAGATGCTGCGGCTCCCAACGATGTGGTCGTAAATGGTGTTCAGGGCCAGCAAGCTCCCGTAAAAGGTCCCATGCTTCTGCTCAGCCAGAACAAAGTCGATGGCTTTGATTTGCTGGCCGACGCGATCAACAACCGACAACTGGGCTATCAAAGGCAGCGCGTCATGGGAGAACTCGACCAGGTGAAGCGCACCTTCCCGCTCGAGCCGGTTCAATACGCCAACGTCTCGATTCCGCAGGCGTCTTGGATTCCCTACAACACGGGTGGAACGACCACCCTCGCTTCGACCGGCGACCCGATAGGGGCGGCGAACGCGACGCGCATCTCCTCTACCATCTCTCCGTTCGGCGGTGCGACGGTTTACGACGTCACGGGTGTATTTCACGCGGGGGACTGGGTGCTCTACGGCGGCTGGTTCCGCGCGCCTGATGGCGGTGTTTTCACGGGCAACACACCGTTCTCTTGGTCTATGACCGGAGGCGCGTGCACGGCGTCATCGGTTGCCCGCGCGAATTATTACCCGTACCTCCAGCCCGATATTTTCACGGTGGCCACGAATTACGTCTGGCTTTCCGGCTACGTGAAGTGGGGCTCGGATTCGACGACCTGCGAGCTGGGTGGGTTTGTACGCGCGACCGCGGCGAACCGCACCGACGTCTACGGGCTGGTGATCAACTACATCCCCGCCACGCTCGGACTCGACGACACTACCGTGCTCGACTACTACGACAACCTGAAGAGCTACGATACCAGCTGCCCGGTCGGCAGCCTGTGCGGCATGGGCAGCGCGAACGTCGTCATACCCGGTTTGTCGTCGAACATCCCGAGCGCGACGGACGGCGTGATGTACGTCACCACGTACGGGAACAATTCCAACAACGGACTGTCCTACAACCAGGCCAAGGCCACGATTCAAGCTGCCGAGAACGCACTGCCCGGGGCCGGGGGTTCGATTTTCCTGGCGGCCGGGTCGTACGCCGGGGCTGTAACAATCAGTAAGCCGACGCACATCATTTGCGCTCAGCCGAACGGAACTCCCTCGACCACGATAACGATTCCGAACGCCTCGAACGCCAACGTCATCACCATCGCTGCCGGTGGAACCTTGACGCTGGAGTATTGCTACGTCGACGGGAACCGCGCCAACCAAACCACCGGCGGGTACTTGGTCTACTCTTCGTCGACCAGCCTCAGCCAGGTCTATCTGATGAGCAACATCTTCGCGAACGGCCTGCTGGGCGGGATCAACTTCACGAACGGCGGTTCGAGCCTGTACATCGACAAGAACATCTTCGGCGGCAACGGTCCGACGGCGAGCGTCGGTTGGGATATCCAACTGAAAGCGTCGTCCTCGGGGAACTTGACTTACTCGCACGTGGACAACAACTCGTTCGGGTCGAACAACGGCTGCATCTCGATAACGAGCGACAACGGCGCGGCGATACAGATGTTCGGGTTGATGATCATCGACAACGAGTGTCAGCCGAACAGCTTCACGGCCACTGCGTCGACGGGCATCTCGATCGTCGGCAACACGACGGCGGGGCAGTCCTCGGAAATTTTCGTCCGCGGGAACACGCTGCGCAACTTCGCCACGACGGCCGTCGCCCAAAACTTCATCGTAGTATCGAACATCAGCAACAGCTCCGTGAGCGACAACATCATCCCCGGTCTGGGGTCGGGCGGCACGGTCCCGGCGATCGTCATGACGAACAGCAACAACGTAGACCTCTCGCGGAACAACATATCGAACTTCAACAACCCGACGGGCGACGGCGGCGTGGGCATCAAGATCTCCGACGCGGCTTCGACCGGGAATTCCGTAGATATAAATACTATCTCGACTACCACGACCGCCGTGCTGGACAACGGTACGGGAACTTTGTTCGCGCAGTGGCTTTCGGGAGGGGGTTTTTACTCCAAGACGATAGGCAGTCTGGCGAATCCGATTAGCATATTGTATCTGAATGCCTTCGACTTCAATGGCCCCAACCTGTTCTTTCCCTGCACTGCCGCCAACACTCCTCCGTCCATCAGCCCTCCGACAATAGGAGGAATCTTCACATGCGGTCCTCAGTCGGCCGATATGTCTTATAACGTGCTGGCTTCCGCATGGCAATATCTCGCCCTGCAATGCAGCACATCCCCTGTGGCTGGCCACCTTGCGGTATTCGGCACCAACTATCCATGCTTGGCGGACGGTGGGGCGGCGGGAGCGCCGTCCGGTGCAGCGGGTGGCGCACTCGGGGGAACGTATCCGAATCCAACTCTTTCGGCAGCCACATCTTGCACCAACCAGGTTGTAACAGCCATTGCCCAAGCTACTGCCGTGGGCACTTGCTCGTCCGTGACCGGCGCAATGATGACTAACAACACGGTCACGGCCACGCAACTCGCCGCTCAATATAGCAAACTCGGCTGCGAGCCGGGCATCGGCGACGGTTTGAACGCCATCACGTCCGGCACCTACCTGCAATATACCTGCTATAACTACAGTGGCGTAACCTGGACGATCACCAGCATCAAGTGTCTGACGGATAACAACGGCACCTCGACGCTGAACGCCACGAACGGAGCGGGCACCGGTCTCCTAACTGGAGCCGTCACCTGCACGAACGCCTTTGCGTCGGGAACTCAGAGCGCGACGACGACGATAGCGAGCGGTGATTACATCAAGTTTACGTTTGTTTCTGACGGAGCGAGCAAGCAATCAACATGGGTCGTGGCTTTTACGCAATAAGGGCGGCGGTCGTGTTCGCAGGGCTGACTCTTTCCCTGTTTGCTCAGGATGCCGTCATCAGTACGGGCGGACACAGGAAAGTCACGGTGGCTGGCTACACCGGGCCAACGATCGTGGATCGGCAATCGCTGTTTTGTAGCACCGTTACATCCTGCACCGTTGGCAACTTCTCCACTAATCCGACCAGCGGCAAGCTGATCTTCGTCCAAACCTTAGCGGGCTTCGGGGGTACGTGCACCGGCACCAACCCTACGGATACGCTTGGAAATAGCTACGGCTTCATACAATCTACCACCGACTTAGCAAATGAAGTAATGTGCACATATTATACCGTCTCCGGCAGCTCTGGGACCGACGCGGTTACTTGCCGGAATTCCGCTTCAGCCAACATATTCTGCGAAGCAGCTCTGATAACCGGCAACGCCGCTTCACCACTTGATTCGTCTTGCAAGGATACAGACGGCACTACCACTTCCGGCACGGGCACGAACAACATGAAGTGCAATTCCCCGACTACCATGACCGTTTCGCAGAATAACGAATTGTTCATAGGATGCAGTTGGGCGGGGTCGGGTACGGAGAGTAATGGTTCCTTGCTTACATATCTTAACGTATCGGCCAGCAACATGGCTTCGTATCAGCAGCAGACTATAGCAACCATCACGCCGGCGACTACGCTCAGCACGAGCGGAACCAAGTACATTATTTTGATATCGGCTTTCCACAAATGATGCGGACGATCTACAGGCTGTTGTTACTGCTTCTCGCCTTCCCGTTGCTGGCCCGAGCGCAATGCGGCACTACTGCGGGTCATTCCGGTATCTGCGCCCAACCGTTCCTTGATATCACCATCCCCAACACAAATGCGCAGGAAGGAATATCGTACAGCAGCGGAAACTTTGTTGCAGTCGGAGCGGTCGGTTCAGTTACGTGGACGCGCGTAAGCGGAACGGCCACACAGCTAGGTATTATATTGACGGTTGGTGGAACTGCCTCTATCTCTGGAGCAACTCCCACGGCAGGAACTGCGCTTTGGACCGTTAAGTGGGTAGATTCCCAGGGTAAGGTAGAGCAAAAACAGATTGCAATAACTGTTGCCAATCTTTCCTTGATTACAGTCAGCCCGCTCACGGCGAACGTAAACAAATCTGCGACGCAGCAATTTGCGGCCTCGGCGGCTTACAGCAACAACACTACTATCGACGTAACCACATTGGCGGCATGGACACCCTCGGGTGGTACTGGTGGCTGCACTGGAAGCACGGTAGGTGCAGCTACGGGACTCTTCACGGCGGGAACGACGGTTGGGACTTGCAACGTGAATGCCGCTTTCTTAAGCCTCACTGGTACGGCTGTCGCGACGGTTGTCGGAGCGACTGGCAGCGTCACAATTCAAAACACAAATCCTCTGCCCAACGGGCAGATTCTGCGATCCTATTCAGTGGCTCCGACCGGGGTCAATGGCTCCCAAGGCGTTGGTCAAGGAGTCAGAATTACGGCTACGGGAGCCACGGCTCCTTATACCTGTACGATCAGTCTGGGATCGCTGCCGGCCGGGATAACCCAAGCCAATATTGGCGGCGACACCGGGTGTCTGTTCACTGGCATACCTACCACGGCGGCAGCCGGTTCCAGCTTCACCGTACATGTGGTTGATTCCACTAGTCCGACACCACTGTCGAATGACTTTGTGGCTTCCTCTGGAATCACGGTAGCCAGTCTTTCCTCGATGACTGCCAATCTGGCCCAATCAAGCATTCCAAGCGGGGGCACGACGACGGTCAGCTATACAGGAAATTACAATGATGGTTCCACGGCTAACCTTCCTCTTGCTCCTGGCGGAACCGCGAGCGGCACTTGGACAACAACTCACGGACCATCTTCCGCTACTGGAAATAGCTGCACGACTGCTTGTTCCAGCATCACAATCACGGTTCCTTCCACTACCTCGGGCAACGCCTTGGTCATCATGGCTGCAAACAACTCACCGATATTTTCGGTTGGGGGATCAGCTACCTGGACTATCCCCGGCGGCTGCTCGGTCACAGACAACACCAACGTGTTTTCAACGGTAAGCTGTGCCTATGCCACGGCCCCAGCGGGAATGACATCTATACCTATTACCTTCTCAGGTTCTTCGCAGACTTACGTTTATTATTGGGAATTGGCACCAAGCAACGGAACATGGTCATTTGATACAGCAGCAACTGTTAAGCGGCTAACTTTAGCTACAGCCATAACAGGCGCGACCCTGAGTCCCACTGGAACTACGGACGCGATTCTAAGAGGTTGGGCGGTGAATGGCGGCAGCATCGCTTCAGTAAATTCTCCTTATACCTTGGAAGCCCAAAATTCTCTGCCGAATAGCGAGAAAACGGCGGCCACCAGTTTGTTGAACACCAGCTCCGGGGCTGCCGACGTCATTAACACCACGTCGAATGGTTATGCGGTCACGGCAGGCTTAGCCCTTACGGCTACCGGAGCAACAGTACCGGCCGGGACCGTGACCTCTACTTCCAGCAATCTTTCCTGCGCCACTGTCAATGGTGCCACCGGGGTTATAACCGCCCTGACCATTACGACCACTTGCACCACGACGATTACAGGCACCTACGCGGGCGGTTCCCCCACAGGCGCGGCCACGCTCACCGTAACTTCAACCACCACGGACACCTCTCTTTCGATCAATCCCACGACGCGAACTCTAGTCATCAACCCGCCAGGACAGCAGCAATATAGTTGCGTCGGAACTCAAAGCGGGAACGCTTACAACTGTACGAATTGGGGCAGCTCTAACACCTTGTTTGCCACGATCACCAATGCTGGTCTGGCTACCTGCAACGCGGTGGGCACGGTATCAATAACCGCTACGAATACGGGAATTTCATCGGTCAATCCAGCTTCGCTAAATTGTGTTAGCAGCGGCTCGGGAACGATCTTGAGCATGACTGATTGCAGCCAAGCACAGTTGCAATCAAAGTGGAGTTCGGTGGCTGCCAACGCAGCCTACATCATAGTTTTCCCGTCTCCTTGCCCAAGCACCTCGGGACAGTGGGCCAGCATTCCTACCACTCTCACGGTCCCCTCTGGAGCTACCGTAACAGTTCAAGGTGGAACGACTGTGAACTGTACAGGCACAGCGGGCAGCTCGACTTATAGCTGTGCAGACGCCAATGGCACGAGCGGAACAGTGATCGTGGATAACATTTCAGGCAACGACAGGGCTGTTATATTCAGCGTTGGATCCACGGGGAGTTTACGCATCACTGGGATGACTTTCAACGGCGGAACAGGCGGGGCGAAATTCAACGGGGTAGTTGCCGTCGGCGGCAGCACTTCAAGCTTTCGTGCGGACCACAACCATTTCAACTTCAACACGTCGGCCACGCAGAACAACGGCACTGCAATCCTGCTCAGCTTTTCGCCAGTCTATGGAGTGGTTGACCACAATCTTTTCGAGGCCCCGAACCAAGGCAACATGGTGAAAGTCTATAACGGGTCGAGCGGTGGGGATGTTGACTACAACCAGCCAGCCAATCTGGGGAGTTCACAGGCGATATTCATAGAATCTAACTACTTCAACGGAGGGTTTGCGAACGATTGCCAGTATGGCGGGCGCATGGTCCTGCGCTACAACCACTTGGTTGTAGTGGGATATTCTGGCGAGTATCAGTCTCATGGTGTTGGACAAGGGAACAGTGGACGCGGGTGCAGAGTCATCGAGGCTTACAAGAACTACTTCCAAAATCCTAATCCGACGGGGAACTCACAATATGCTGGGGGCGAGGTGTCGAGCGGCACCGGAATGGACTGGGGGAATACCTATACCGCAGGCTATCAGAACGTGACTGTATTCAGAATCATGCGGGAAGTGGCCGCTCACGCAATGTCCGCTTATCCTCAGAGTCCTGGCTATTGCGGCACGGGTTCGAATGGAAGTTCCTCCCCAATGGATCAGAACTCAGATGCTACCGGCTATGCCTGTTTCGATATTGTGGGTCGAGGGCAGGGAGACTTACTTGCCGGGAACTGGCCTGTTGATGGCGGCAGCGGTAAAACCAATACGACTCAAGGCACGAATCCCGCCACATGGCCCAGACAGAAAATAGAACCTTGGTATCAGTGGCTTGAAACCAAAGATGCTGCTACGAACATGGCCACTAGCGTGGTATTCAATGGCAGCTCAGTCGTGGCAAACAAGGATTTCTTCGCATACACGACTTCATTCACTGGGGCGAGCGGGACGGGCGCAGGAACTCACGCTTCACGGCCTGCAACATGCACAGCTAACTCTATAGCCTATCCTGCGGGCAACAGTCCAGGCGTAGGTTACTGGGAAACGGACACCAATACGCTTTTCGTGTGCACTGCTACGAACACGTGGACGCAGTATTACCAGCCGTACCAATACCCTCATCCTTTGGCTGGACCATAGGAGATGGTCATGGACACTGAGAAGCTAATACACAGCAAGAAGGCGCTCTACGTCGCCGGGACAGCCATCGTTCTCGCCGGGTTGTTCTATCTTTTCCTGCGTCCCAAGGCTGGTGTTGCGCCTATATTGGACTCCGTTTATCCGTCCACCATTGCTGCTGGCTCCGAGCACACCCAACTGTTGCTCACAGGTTCGGGCTTCGATAGAGACTCGGTGGCGATGCTTGGTGGCACACAGTATTTGCAGACATCATTCTTTTCCGACAAGCAACTGAATGCCACAGTGCCATCGGCATCGCTCGTAACCGCGGGAACTCTCCAGGTCAAGGTAGTTAACACAACCAGCGGCCAATCTTCCGGATCCGTTCCTGTCACTGTCGCAGGCACAGCCAATCCTCCAGTGCTGAGTTCCATCTCTCCAACCACTGCTTCTGTACCAGACACGAGCCTTTCGATTACAGCGACAGGCACAGGCTTTGAGGCGGATTCGGTAATCAAGTGGGGATCGACGGCGCTCACCACCACTTGCCCCGGCGCGACGTCTTGTTCCGCCCCCGTTCCCACCAGTCTCTACGCGGTCGCGGGAAACTATCCGGTCACTGTCAACAACGGTGGCCTGGCATCGTCTGCGATCCAGTTCACGGTCACCGATCCTAACTACTCGTTGATCGTAGTTCCTAATAACGGCGCGACTCCTATTCCGGTGCAGGTCGGATCGCCACTGACCGTGAAGGCGATCGGGAACGTAGCGAGCAACGGTTATTCGGCAAATTGGTCTATCGCTCCGAGCGGAGGGGTTGCTTCGATCATTCCAACTTCGGGTCTGACCACGACATTCTCCTGCGCGCAATCGGGCGGCCCGTTCACCGTCACGGCAACCTATCCTGGCTTGATGGCTGGCACGGCGGTGTATCAGTGCGCTTCGAGCGGCGGTGGAGGTGGCGGCGGATCGACGATCAACTTGTCCGACTGCAGCCAAACGGCTCTCGCGAACGCTTGGGGGCAGATGTCCAGCGGCTCCTACGTGCTCAAGTTCCCGAACTGCACCACGACCTGGACGGCCAACAAGACGCTGACGGTTCCCGCGGCGGTCGCGAGCGTGACGCTCCAAGGCAACACGATAGTGAACTGCACCGGGACTCCCGGCAGCTCCACCTATAGCTGCACGTCAACGGACAATACGGTCCTCGTAGACGGCTTCGCGAGTGGCCAGCCGGTCCTCACGCTGAGCGCGGGGGCGGCGAACAGCTTGCGGATCACGGGGCTCACTTTCAGAGGTGGAACCGGACAGGCGAAATTCAACGGGGTCATAAATGTGGGCGGCGGAACTCCGGGCCTGCGCGTGGACCACTGCCGCTTCAACTTCAACACGTATTCGCCGCAGAACGCCGGAACGGCCATTCAGCTAAACTACTCGCCAGTCTACGGCGTGATCGATCACAACCTGTTCGAGGCGCCGCAGCAGAACAACAATGTGAAGGTGTACAACGGGACCGGCTACGGAGACAAAGAGTTCAATCAACCCGCCAATCTGGGCAGTTCGCAATTCATCTTCATCGAAGATAACCTGATGAACGGTGGCTTCGCGAACGATTGCAAGAACGGCGGGAGGATGGTGCTGCGTTACAACCGTTTGATCGTCGTGGGGTATTCGGGAGCGTACCAATCGCACGGCGTAGGTCAAGGCACGGAGAACGAACGCACCTGCCGGGCGATCGAGGCATATCACAACTATTTCCACAATCCCAATCCGGCCAACAATCAGTTCGCGGGCGGGGAGATCGGCGGCGGCACGGGCGTGGACTGGGGCAACACTTATACGGCAGGCTACTCGAACGTGATCGTGTTCCGGGTACTGCGCGAGCTCGCGAGCGGGCACGCGGCGACTCCCTATCCGACCGGGCCCGGGTACTGCGGAGTGGGTTCCTCCGGGAAATCTTCTCCCATCGATCAGAACCTGGACGCGACCGGGTACGCTTGCTTCGATGAAGTAGGGCGCGGACAGGGCGACCTCCTTTCCGGCGACTGGCTGCCGCCCGCGGGGCACGGATCGGGATGCGGAAAGGCGAACTCGACGCTCGGCTCCTGTCCGGCGACCTGGCCCAGACAGAAACTCGAGCCGTGGTACCAGTGGCTCGAGACCAAGGCTGCTGCGACGGCGATGGCGCTGAACATGAACTTCAACGGAACGGCGCCCGCGGCGAACCGGGACGACTTCCCGTACACCACGGTGTTTAACGGGACCAGCGGGACGGGCGCGGGAACTCACGCTTCCCGGCCATTAACTTGCACGATGAACCCCGCAACCTATCCCGCGGGAAACAGTCCGGGGGTGGGGTATTGGGAGACAGATACGAACACACTGTTCGTGTGCGCAGGCAAGGATACGTGGGTGCAGTATTACAAGCCGTATCAATATCCGCACCCGCTCGACACTGGTCCGTAAGGAGACTGCCGATGCCGCATGATCTGTTGCAGATTATTTTGGTCGTAGTCGTCGCCGGGATCATACTCTGGGGGGTTCAAGCCTTCCCGGCGCTCGACGCTACCGTCAAGCAAATCGTGAAGGTCTTGGTCATCGTGGTGGCGGCCATCTACGTAGTCTACGCGCTGTTCGGCATGGTGACGCACCACCCGGTGGCCCCGTGAGGCCGCTCGTCCTGATTCTACTCCTGGCGTCCGCCGCGCCCGCGCAAAAGGGCAAAGCCCCCGAAACGGTAAAGGTGAGTTGGGACGCCGACGCCAAGTTGCCGACGCTGAAGTGGACCAAGAGCGCGGCCGCCGCACGGTACGACCTCTACGTCAACTTCAACGGGGACAAGTTCCGCAAGATGCTGACGACGACGGCGACGTATTACCTGGTCTTCGCCAAGCCCGAGATCGGCGTCTACGAGTGGTACGTGACGGCCGAGTCCGAGGATGGCCAGGAGTCGGCGGCATCGAACAAAGTGAGCTCTAAAGAAATACCTCCTCCCGGGACTCAGGCCCCGCGGATTCCACCTAATCCGCCGAAGCCAAAATGACGCACGAATTGCGGACCGGATTCGAGATGGGGGCGTTGTCCGCCTGGATACTCGGCGCGATCTCGAGCGCGATCCCGGTCTACACGGGCAACAATTACTTCCTCAAGTGGCTTTACCGGCTGTTCTCGCTGATCGGCACGAAGTTCGAGAGGTTCAAGCCGCCGAAGGCGAACGGCGGTTAGCTCTTCAGCTTGCGGAACTCGAACAGACCGACGAGGTCGGGATCGACGCGCACTAACAGGCGCGACAGACGGCTCATGTAGCTGTTGTTGATCTTGTAATCCTCGCGCTTCTCCACCGTCACGTGCCAGCGGACGCGCTCGGCGATCGCCTTTATCCCGTAATGGCGGCCCGAGGCGCGGGCCTCGCGCGCGTAGCGGAGGAAGAGCTCGACGATCTCGGGGTTCTCGGCGGCCCAGTCGTCGAAGCGTCCGTCGAGAGTAGTCTTCGGGCGCTTGGTTGGTACGAGCCGCGGTGGATTGCCGAAAAGCGAAGGTTGAGAGCTCATCGATTCCCCTCCTCACGTCTGGCCATCTTCGGGCGGCGCCTGACGCCGCGATTCGGCCGGGGCAAAGGATGTCTAAAATCCACCGGCTGTCTTGCCGTCCCTCGGCCGAATTTCGGCCTAATTCTGGTCTTCCCTCTCTTCGAACAATGGTTTGTATAAACATTCGTCGCAGATGGTGAGGAACAGGCTCCCGTACGTGGACCGGCCGCAATTCGGCATGCGACACCGGCGCCGGGCCAGGCACTCGAGCAGCGCCTCGAGGTTTTCGTTCGAGCGGATGGCGATGAGTTCGTCGCGCGTCATAGGTCCGCCCACAGCATCATCACGGCGGCCACGAGGATCACGATCGCGAGCTGGGCTTCGATCAAGATCATCGTCAGCTCACCTTCTCGATCAGGCCGTCTTTCATAGTGACCTGCGCGTACCAGGTGCGCTGATACGGCGATGGTCCGACGACGACGAACTTCCCATTTTCTTTATACTCCGGGCCGAAAGCACTGGTTTCCACGTAGCGCAACGGCCGCCCGACGGCCGCCTTGAGCTCTTTCTTGGTCTGGTAAGAAGCTCCCATCATATCTCTATCTCCTTTGTTATATAGGGGTTGGGGCGGCGGACGTCCGCAGGGGGTTTGGTCTGTTCGGGTTGCCCGCCGCCCCCTTGTCGCATGGTGAAGGCAGTATACCCCGTCCACAGGTTACGTGTAAAGAACTTTTTAAAATAATTATTTACATTCGCAAAACGCTAGCGTATAGTGGTGCCATGGCGAAGAACACCAAGAAGCAACCCACGCACACGGCGTTCGTGGCCACGCGGATTCCGATCGAGCTTTACGACAAGCTCGCGAAGCTCGCGGCGAGCCAGCGCCGTTCGGTAGCGTCGATACTGATGTTCGCACTCGAAGACTATTTGAAAGCGAACGGAGCGGACCAATGAACGTAACCCCCTACTGGTCCGTAACCTGCGACGAGTGCATCGGCGAAGGCTGCGACAAGTGCAACTGGGCCGGGCGGATCATCATCAACGAACGGCGCGAACCGAGGCCCTTTCGCGCGGCCGTCGAATACTTAAAGGAAGTGTGGCGGGAAGCCCGCGCGGCGCTCGCCGGAAAGAGGAGACGATGAACGAACCCGCGCAACACGATCTGGTCAGGTCCTTACCCATACTGGTTCCGCTGATCAAAGAAGAACTCGAAGAAGGCGAGAAAGCTGGCCTCGAGCATTACCGCCGAGCTGGCGAGATGCTGATCGAGGCCAAAGAGCAAGTCAATCGTGGCGAATGGGACGTTTGGCTCAAGCGCAATTTCGCGCTCAGCGCAACGACTGCCCGCAAGTATATGCGATTGGTATTAGTTACCCAAAAAGAGCCCCGGCGCTCGTTTTCAACTCTGAGCGCTGCCGTGGACCCCCCGCGCCCGCATCACCAGCCGGTTTGGCACGAGCCCGTGCGGAACGCTCTTTCCTCGGTGAACATCGAGAACCTGAAGCGACAACAACAAGAGAGGGATAAGGAAAACAAGCTGGTCGCCCAGCTTAAGGGCCAGATTATCGACATCGGCTACAAAGTGTTGGCCACCAAACTCCACCCTGACAAAGGTGGGTCGGCAGCGGCCATGAGCAGATTGAATCGGGCCAAAACTGAATTGAAAGGATGCATCCGATGACCAGCGATCTAGTTCCGCGGCAAGAACCGAAGCTGTTCAAGGTGGGCGACCGAGTTCTCGCCAAGGGCGGCTTTAGCGTCGTGGCCTTAGAAGAACATCTCAAGCAACAACTCGTTTCCGACGTCAACAAGTGGACGCCGATCGAATCGTTGTGCAGGGTCTTTTTTGGGCGCGTCAGTGAAGGGAACCGACGCAAGATGCGCAATCGAGTAACAAGCACCTCGCGAGAACTTTTAAAGCGCGGGATCTTCGTGCTGAAGGATTATTCTCCGCGTGGCTCTATTACTCGTATTAAGATCCTCAACCCCTCGAACTCTACGGAACAAGTGTGCGCCAATCTCCAGCTCGAGCGCATGGAAGCCCGCGGAGAAGTAAGCAAGGTTCAAGCCGAAGCGATGCGCAAAATTATAGGGGCGGCGTGATGCCGCATGGCTTCAAGCGCGACCTGGTCTCGACGCGGGCGTTGCGGCGGAACCGTTTCCTGATGGAGCGCGGCTCGTTCATGTCACTGCCCGATTCGGAAGGCAAAGTTCACTTTCACCTCGAGGGCAGCGACCGCTCGCGGATGCGCCCGATCGTTTGGACGCGCGCGCGCGGTTACTGTCAGGCGAAGCAGCACGCCGCAGGGTGCCCGCTCTCGATCGGCTCGGACGAATTCGAGATGGATCATATCCGCGGCGGCACGTCGGGCCGCTGCGATTGCCTGGACAACCTTCGGGCGCTTTCGCCGGAGTGCCACCGGGCCAAGCACGTTCGAGTAAAACTCGGGAGGATAGGAGAATAAATGACTGCGACCGGAACGGCATTGATCCGCGTCACGGAAGGACAAATCGTTGCCGGCGAAGAGTTCCGCATGGCCGTCGAAAGCCTGGCGCAGCGCGCCGCGGCGCTCTGCACGGTGAAGGATTTGCCGAGTTACCAAAGCGGGCTCGAGATCGTCTCGAGCGGCCGTCGGGACGCCAAGGCCATCGAAGCGTTGGCCGAGCCGGAGCGGTTAAGGTTGGCGGCGGCGCTCGCCGACCTTAGGGCCCAACGCGACAAGATCATCGCCGAGATCGAGGCCGTCGTCGGGCCGATCGAAGACGCCTGCCGGAAGTGGCGGCTTGCCGAACAGGAGGCTGCCGCCCGGGAAGAGGCCCGGCTGAACAAGGGTAAGCGGCCGGAGGCGCGCGTCGAGGTTAAGCCGAATACGCCGCCGGTCCCCGGGGCGCGCCTGGTGACGCGCTACCGCGTCGAGGTGGTGAACGCGCGGAAGGTCAAGCGCGAGTGGTTAGTACCCGACCTGGCGCGGATCGCCGAAAAGGCCCGGCACGACAAGGACCCGGCTTTAACGGAGCGGGAAGTGGGCGGAATCAGGGTAATCAAGGAATAGAACTACGCCTGTAGTACTAAAAGCGGGAAGCGAATAGGAGACGATATGGCGAACGCGAGGCGGAACACGAGGGGTAAGCCGAGGCGGGGCGGGAAAGCCCGGCTGGCGCCGCCCAACGGCGCGCAACGGGCCATTGTGCGCATCCCGGCCCCGCCCGCGCGCCCCTGGGAGTTAAAAGCCGAGGAAGTCGAGCTGGTCAAGGGCGCGCTCTGCCGCGGCGCCACGGACGCCGAGTTAGCCTTCTGCCTGGCCACGGCCCGGCGCTACCGGCTCGACCCGTTCCGCGGCCAGATATGGTTCGTGCCGCGGCGCGACGCTTCGGCGCCGTCGGGCAAGCGTTGGATCCCGATCGTCGGCATCAACGGGTTGCTTCACATCGCGGCGCGCGATCACCGCAGCTTCGGGAGTTACTCCGACGTCGAGTACGGGCCGCTCCACGAGGTGAAGTACCAAGAGAACGGCAAAGGCCCGGTGTTGAAGCTGACGGCCCCCGAATGGGCACGTGCCGCGACGACGAAGCGAGGCTCGAGCGAAGCGACGACTTCGACCGTCTACTGGGACGAGATATACGCCGAGATCGATTACTCTCCGATGGTTCGCAAGATGCCGCGGCTGATGCTCGCGAAGTGCGCGCGCGCCGCCGTCACGCGCACGGCTTATCCGGCAACGGACGGCTTATACATACGGGAAGAATTCGCGGGCCGTCCGGAGTTCACGCCGGAGGGCCGTGCGATCGAGTACGCCCGCACGGACGACGGGCGGACGCTCGATCTGCCGCCGGTGGAAGCGGACCCGGACGTGGCGAACTACCTGGCGCGGCTCACGCCCGACGAGCGGGCCGCCGAAGAGGCCGCGATGAAGCGCCATTCCGAGCACACTGTGAGGGTGGAGACTCGGAGTGCGGCGGAGGCGGGTAAGTCGGCCGACACCTCTGGCAAACCCGCCCGAGCTGCCAAAGGCTCGGTCGTCTTCATCATCGAATACCCGGGCCGCGAAGACGGCGACGTCGTGGTGACGGCTTCGGCCGAAATCGTCGCGCTGCTCGAGCTCCGGCGCGTCCCGGCGGCCGTGAAAGAAGGCGAAGAAAATCACCGCCTGGTGAAGTACGCGGCGCTGACGAAATTCTACGATCGCTGCCGCGATTGTGGCGTAGAAGTACGCGATTTGACCGAAAATGCCAAACGTTGAAGCCGCCATCGAATACCTGCGCTTTTTGTCCCGTCAAGGCCGCGGACACGAAACCGTCCACGTCGTGCTCGTCGAAGAGGAGCAGAAGAAGCGCATACGGAACGAGCGCAAGAGCACGCGCTTCGTCCTCGTCTGCTCGACGCCCGAGGAGTATTCGGAGCTTCACGCCGAGCGCGAGAGGATCTACCGCAAGGTGAAGGACAAGTCGATCATGATCGGACTGTTTATACGTGCGCTGCGTGAGGGTTTGAGCGACGTCGTGTTGGATCAAATCTTGGCCCAGCTCGAGATCATCGAGCAAGGCGCGGCCGGACCGCCGCGCGCGGAGATACCCGCCCGTGATTAGCGACTTCTGCGGGTGGCCCGGGTGCTGGCGGCGTTGGCGGCTCTTCTTCCGCCGCGGGGGGCGCATCGACCGGGTCTGCCATCTACACTGGAAAACGATGTGGGCCTTCGGACAGGAGAACCTGATGATCGAACCCGACGACCTCGAGAAACACCGCCGCCTGGAGCGAATCCGCAACGGGGTTTGCGGCGCTTGCGACCGCACGCTTTGCCGTCACGGCTATTGCCCCGAGTGCGGCGCATGCCGCGAGTGCGAGGAAAACGACGCCCGCGCCTACCGGCGTGCCCACGGGCCGGACGCCGCGTGAAGACGAGTGAGCTGGTACGACAGCGCGACGAGGCGGCGAAGACGGCTCTGGACTGCGCCATTATGCTCTTGAAATTATGCGAGGCGATCGAGAGCGGGGACGAGGTTTTGGTGGTTAAGCGCAACGTCGAGGCCCGGTTGTTGCTCAAGCGCATCCGGGGCGAAAAATAGTAGCGCACCGCGCCGAAAGGGCGTATAGTCCCGTAGCGTCCATTAAGAGTAACACCCTGCGTGGGGCGGCCGCCTCAACCGGCTGCCCCCACCTACCTGTTGAGGAGGTAGCAGTTGTTTCAACGTATTCGGACGATCAAACCGGAGTTTTTCAGACACGAAGAACTCTATCAACTCGAAGTCGAAACCTCGCTACCGATACGCTTAGCCTACGCCGGACTTTGGACCTGTTGCGACCGCGAAGGACGCTTCCCTTGGCGACCAAAAACGCTCAAACTTTTGGTCCTTCCGTACGACGATTTAGACTTCTCACGCGTGCTTGACGCGTTAGCGTCACGTGGCTTTCTCGTCAAGTACGCGTCCCGGACGGACGCGTACGGCTACATTCCGACCTGGAAAAGGCATCAATTCGTTAACAATCGGGAGTCCGCCAGCCGGTTACCGGCCCCCGCTAAACGAAACAAAATAAAGGTACATAACTACTTTGACGCGTCAGGCACGCGTGAGGCACGCGACAGTGACATAAGGAAAGGAAACAGTCCGTCGGTGACGCGTGACGGACTTCAGGCTCGCGCTCGTCGAAAATCATCTCCTCGCGCGAGGGAAGGCGTTCGCTTCGCTCCGCCCGCGCCCCCGGATGTGGCCGAATATATGCGCGAGCAAGGAATAGAAAACTGCCAACATGAAGCGGAACTTTTCATAGCTCATCATGAAGCGCGCGGCTGGAAACTCCGCGGAGGTTTGTTGATGAAAAACTGGCACGCCGCCGTGGTGACGTGGCGAGAGCACATTGGATTATTCAAGGAGACGAATCGTTATGACGCAGCCGATGAAACCGAACGGGCCATCAGCAGAGTCGTTACTCGTCACGGCATTAAGGGAGTGGAGCCTCCTCTACGGGAAGGCGATAAAAGATGAGGCGATCGAAGTGTGGATGCGCGTCTTCAAATCATATCCCGTCGCCGCGCTGTCTGTGGCGTTGGAAAAAGTCACAGAGAATGCCGAGCGGATGCCTACGCCCGGCGGTTTAAAGCGAGAGCTCGAGAAAGTTATCGAAGCGCAACCGTGGGTGATGCCGCAACGCGGCGAGCGAAACTGCCGCTGCACGAAGTGCGACGGGACGGGTTTCCAGATCGTGACTAATGCCAAGGCCGCGCCGGGCAGCGGATATCAAGTGGCGATCAAGTGCGATTGTCACCAGGAGCACGCGACGGTCCGCGGTTCGCTCGAGCATGTAGACGCGGACGGCACGCCTTGCGAGATCGACGCGCGCACCGGAGACTTACTCTACCGCGCCGAGGATTGTCCCGAGGGCCGGGCGTTCTTGGCCAAGTTCGCGCGGCTGGCCGGCAAAGTCGACTTGGCCGAGTGGTACCGGGACGACATGATCGGGCCGCGGCCGGTGGCGAAGCTTGGCGTGGTCGTCGAGAAGCTGAAGCCGAAGCCGAACGCGTGGTGCGAACGTTGCGGGAAGGAATTCTGGAGCGACCCGGCGACGGCGGCCCGGGAATTCATGGCGCACGATTGTCTGGACGCGCCCGGAGGCGACGCGGCGTGAAGAGCGCGAACCATCACAGCGCGTTCAGCGCGGGCCGGTTTCACCTGGGGACGAAAGAGGTGGAGAAGATGCGTTGGCTCAGGCGCGAGTACGCGCTCAACTACAAAGACCTGGGGCGGCGGTTCGGCATTTCGCCACAACAAGCGAAGCGGTATCTCGAGGACGGTTATGCGCGAACTTGAGTTCACCGTACCGCTCGCGCCGCCTTCGGTGAACCACTACAAGATGCGTTCGCGCGACGGGCATTACTACGTGACGGACGAGGCGACGGCGTTTAAGCAAGCCGTGGCGGTAGCGGCCCGCGGGCGGCGCGTGCGTCAGGCTTTCCACTCGGTAGAAATTTATCGCACGCTCGGGCCTAAGCAGAGACTCGATCTCGACAACTGTGCGAAGGTCGTGCTCGACGGGCTGGCCGAAGGAGGGCAGATACATTCGGACGCCGCCGTGACGATGCTGGTGCTTCACAAAAGACGGGGGGAACGGCCCGAGACGTTCATCGCCGTGTGGGAGGGTGATGAGCCATGATTAGCGAGCTAGAAGCACTGCGGGATAGGTGCTTCAGTGAGTTACGAGAACTCGAAGATCTACCCGAATCGTACAAATCGGCGACAAGACAGGTAAGGCACGTATTGTCGGAATACGCACACGAGCTTGACGCCATCATCCAGCGCATGAAAGCGCAGCCGAGCGATCTGGAACGGGCACAGAAGTTCATACGCGAAGCATTCGCCAACGATCCGAAAGAGTGGTGGGTTGAAAAGAAGGTCATCCCTGCGCTTGCCTATGAGTTTGCGGCTATCCGCGCCGAATCCGCACCCGCGCAGCCAGTTCACGGAGTAAATTGCCTTAAAGTAGACCACGCTGTTGGCATTTCATACGGTCATGCTCCTGACGATGATGGCACTTATGATATTGACGGCGTTCTGTACTGTGGGCGTTGCCACGCATGGATTGAACTCCCTCCTCGACTGCGCGAGAAAGGGAAGCGATGATTAGCGATCTAGAAGCGCTGCGGGATAGGTGGAGGAGCGAGAAGAACTCTCCTATAGCTGGAATCTCTGCGAAGATATGTGCTCTTGAGTTAGACGCCATCATCCAGCGCATGAAGGTGCAGCCGGGCGAACGCGCTGAGTTTGAAATGGCTGTGAGGGTGTGCATGGCACAGCGGGGCGAGATAGCTTTCCTTCATGAGTATCTACCAGATGGCATATTCCATAAAGACACTCTGGCTGCCCTGGCAAGTGGTAAGCCATGATCCACGAGCTAGAAGCACTGCGGGATAAGTTGCGCAGTGGTGACGATCCGCAGAGATGCGCGGACGAACTCACGATGATAATTTGGCGTATCCAGCGCATGAAGGCAGCCGAGTCAGTACCCGCGCATCCAAAAGTGTTAAGTCAAGCAGACATTGAACGCATTGCATCCAAGGAACCTGAATTAGCCGTTTACTATTGTGTTTGCGGTGGACAGCATCAGCACACGCTAGCATGCAGGGATAACATGGGACGTTTGAATGACTATCAGAGACAGATTCACGAGTTGCACCAAAAACTGGCCGCCGAGTCCACACCCGCCGAGCCATCTACCGTGCCACAGTTTACAGTGCCAGAAGTTAAGAAGGCCCATCGCGAATCAATGGGGCGGGACGACATAGACTGTGACTTGCTTACCGACGTACTGAATGCCCTACTGCGCGAGAAGGGGAAGCGATGACACTGATCGAGGTAGCATTCTGGATCGCCTTCGGATTGGCGCTTCTCGCGCTCGCAGCAATAACGCTCCTCGGCGGATGCGCTGAACACTACGATGGCCCCAAGCCGGTGCTCGCGCCCCCGGACAAATATTGGGACTACTACCACTGGACCTGTCCGCCTGGATACTCGGTACACACCGGCATCCGCAGACTCAATCTAAAGATCGTCTATTGCGAGTCCAAGGAGAACGTAGCGAAAGATCAGGAAACCTGGGAGAGAAGTTACACGCCGAAGGGAAGGGAGCCACAATGACCAGCCGCAGGCAGTTCCTGGCGGTAGCAGGTGCGGTAGCAGTTCCAAGCGTAGTGTTGGGACAGTCGAGGCCGCTTGCGAAGGACCCCGCAGAAGAAGGCAAATCGCCACATCTATCGCAGGCTGTGATGCACGGTGCCACACTCTCAATCCAGCGCCTGACCGAGCAAGTCAAACTCCACAAGCAGACCAAGGCGGACGTCCGCGAGGCGGTTGTAGCGTCACGCATGACGTTCGCTCACATGGAAGAGACAGGGTTCAACACCTGGCTAACCGAGCAGGTGCTGACCCACCCATCAGAAGCTCCAACAGAGGACGAGAAGACGTTCCATGAGAACCTCCGCAACCTCGGACTAGCTGCGCTTGAGGCTGTCATGCTCGAACGTATCTCGACACTCGAAAGCGCACCAGACACGATAGCGAACGCCTCATTTGCGCTTCCGCGACCGTGGCTCCAAATCATGTCCACTTGCAAGTACCTGGCAGTGGAGTGCTTTATCCTAGCACGCTACACACCTCCGCCGGAGGACGCTTACTTCCTGGCTTTGGGCTTGTTCTACGGCTGGGAAGCCGAGCAAGGATGGTGCTGAAGTGAGACGCAAGATAATTCTGGCGATCTTGACCGCGATCAGCGCGGTTCTGTTTGTGGTTGCCAACGTGAAACTGTTCCATGACAAAACCATCAACACCGGCATCCTGGTGGCCGCAATCATTCTGGGACTCTGGGTGCTGGCGGAGAAGTGGCGAAAGGAAAAGGAGAAAAATGACCAGCCCGATTAAATTCGCTTTACTCACACTCGTACTTGCAGTCTCAACCTGCCACGCTGACACGGCAACCTTGCCGAGTGATTGCATCGTTCCGGTAGGATGGTCTGCCATCTGTGCGGTCGGCGGACCTACTACGCCGTCCGCACCTCCGATTATGACCGATGACCAGGGCGAGGACGTCAACACAACCATCGTGCCTACGGGTCCGCATCTCACTATCGAGAATGGAAGGGTTGTTGTCCAAAATCTCGGTGGACCTGCGGCACCAATCTCAACGCCCGAACCATCTACGATCGCCATGCTCCTCGTGGCACTCACGGGACTCCTTATGCGGAAGAGGCCCGAATGGCACAGATTTTCCGCGAAGTAGTCGCCGGGGCGCTGGTCGGCGGGATAGTGGAGTTGTGGACTCACTCCACTATTTACGCCTACCTGGCTTGTTTCGCAACCGTGGGGCTTACGAAGTTTTTGTTCAGGGACAAAGTTCGATGATCGGCAAGGTCGCCCGGGCGATCGCCGTGCTGGCGGTGGTGAGGTTCATTTTGTGGCTCGCGATAAAATCGCAGTGATGACGTGCGGTGCGAAGAGCGCCCGTCGGGAGGCGAGATCGTGACCGTCGGCGGAGAACAATTCGGTTTGTTTTCCGGAGACGGGAAGGAAACCGACTCCTCCGGGAACCCGGTCGAGGAACTCGTCGGCGGAGAACCGGAAGAAGCGGAACCGGAGGCGGCGCCGCCGATGCGGGCCGAATTGGAATCCGACGGGCAGATCCCGCTCTTAGAGATCGGCACGTGGTGGGAAGAACATTGGCGGTCGATGCCGGAGTTCGTTCAGAAAGACCTCGAACCGTTCGCGTCGGTCCTCGTTCACTTCGAGTCGCGCTCGGCGATGGAACGTTTCGCCCGGCTCGTCGATCAGACGATAAACCTCACGACGCGCTCGATCTGGTATCCGAAGGCGGAGATCGGGAGGTTCGCGGACAAGAGCTATGAGTGACCGCCCGTATCCGCGTCACCCGCTCTACGTCGTCTCGAAGGGGCGGTCGGAGTTGATGATCACGTCTAAACACCTGACCGAGATGGGCGTCCGTCACTACGTCGTCGCCGAACCGGCCGAGGCGGAGAAGTACCGGCGGGCGGTGGAGTATCACGACTTGGCGGCCGACGTGCTCGAACTCGATCTGGCGTTCAAGGAGCGGTACGAGACGTGCGACGACCTCGGGCTCTCGAAGTCGACCGGCCCGGGACCGGCGCGGAACTTCGCCTGGGCCGACTCCGTCGCCCGCGGGGCGGCGTGGCACTGGGTTATGGACGACAACCTCTACGGGTTCTTCCGGCTGAATCACAATTTGAAGACGCCCTGCCGTTCTCCGGCCTTCTTCCGGGCGATGGAGGATTTCTGCTCGCGGTACGAGAACGTCGGGATGGCCGGGCCGAATTATTTTATGTTCGCTTCGCGGAAAACGGTGATGCCGCCGTTCACGACCAACACGCGGATTTATTCGTGCAACCTCGTGCGGAACGACGCGGCGGCGCGGTGGCGGGGGAGGTACAACGAGGACACGATCCTTTCGCTCGACCTGCTCTCGGACGGTTGGGTGACGGTCTTGTTCAACGCCTTCTTGATCTTGAAGCAAGGGACTCAGCTTTTGAAGGGCGGCTGCACCGCCGACTTCTACTGGGCCGAAGGCCGCCGCGAAGAAGGGAAGCGGTACGCGGAGAACGGGACGGTGGCGAAATCGGAGATGCTCGCCGCCGTCTACCCGGAGATCGCGAAGGTGGTCGAGAAGTTCGGGCGTGTTCATCACCAGGTCGACTACTCGGGATTCAAACAAAAGTTGGCGCCGCGCCCGGAGTGGTATAGAATCCCGGCCGGGAAGGACGACTACGGCATGCGCCTCGTCGTCGACGGAGAGACTGCGGGGTGAAAAACGTGCTGGTGATCGCGCAAGGACCGTCGAAGCGACACCGGCTGGGCCAAGCGCCCCTCGATGGTCCCGGAAGCGGTTCGCGGCTCGCCGAGTTCGCCGGGCTTTCCCTCGCCGAACTTTTCGCGAAAGCGGACGTCGTAAACCTGCTCTCGCGCTTCTGCGGAAAGAACGGGAAGGGCGATGCGTTTCCGCTCGAGATCGCGCGGGAGGAAGCGGCGGCGCTTTTCCCCTCGCTCGTTCGTTACCGGCTGGTGATTCTGCTCGGAGCGAACGTAGCGCGCGCCTTCTTCGCCGATCCGCTTCCGATCCTCGAGACGAGGCGTTGGGGACTCGGCCGCGGAGAGTTCGCGGTCGTGCCTCATCCTTCGGGCGTAAACCGCTGGTATAATTCGCCCGCCAACGTCCGAAGAGCGGAAAACTTTTTGCGCCTCGTGTTCCGATGAAAAAAAAGCGCACCTTCGAGAAACTCTCGCCGCAACGCCGCCGTCTCCTGAAGGTGTTCTCGAAATCCCGAACGATCGCCGAAGCCGCGAAAGCCGCGGGATATACGTCGCCACAGGGAGCGAACAACGCACTGAAGGCGATGCGCCCGCTCATCCTGGCCGAGCTCGAGAAAATAGGTTGGGACGCGGCCCGCTTCGCCAAACATCAAGCCGAATTGCTCGGAGCTCGCAAAACTCAGTTCTTCGCTCACGAAGGTGAAGTCACGGACCAGAGAACGGTGAAAGATTACGCGATTCAAATTCAAGCCCAAGACATGAGCTTAAAAATACTCGGAGTTTACGCGCCGCTCGCCGTGGAGCACTCGGGAATCGTCGAACACGTGCTCTCGGAACGCGAAAAACGCGAGGCCGAAAACTCCGTGAAATGTTTGCTGGCCGAGAACGGTGATGGCGAAAACGCTGTAGATGGAGAGTTCGTCGATGATGAATCCTGAAGAGAAAACGCGGCAGCAAAAGCGCGCGTTGGCGCGGGCGATCGAATGGTCGCGCTGGCGTTGCTACTACAGCAAAGGCGAATTGATTCAGGCCCCGCGCGACGACCACGGCGTGATGAAGCGCCGCGTGCGTCGCTCGATCGCGCTGTTGCGGGCGAAGCGATTTAAGTAGCGTCACGGTAGCGTCATGGTAGCGTCACGCATAAAAGACCGGGTCCGGCTGGTGATTTATCTCGAGCGGGGCGAGTACGAAGAGTTGCGCGAACGCGCCGGACAGTTCAGCGTGAGCGCGTACGCGCGCGCGTTGCTCGTGGGCGAAATTCCCGGGGCGACCGAATCTAGCGCGGGCGATGAACGGTCGACTACGGCAACCCCGGGAGTCGCGGAGATTCGGCCGGGTGCCGTCGTCTCGAGGTCACGCCGAGGGATGCCGGCCGAAGCCGCGCGCAAACCGTTGTGGAAAAAGCCGGGGCGATTCCTGTGAGCTCGAAGAACCTTCGGCAACTGGCATTGCTGAGCGACCGCGAGTTGTTGATCCTGGCCGCGGCGATGATCTACGCCGGTTCGCCGAAGATTTCCTACGAAGAAGCGGTGAACCGCGCGCGCGGGATAATCGACGCCGAAGCGCGGCGGACGGAGGGCGCGAGTGGCTGAACTGGATTTCGAATCTGCGATTCAATCGAACTGGATCAAACTCGGCACGCTCGAGATGGAGGCCGCCGGTGACCGGGTGATCGTCGTTCAGGACGAGTTCCGGAGCGGCTACGAGTGTCTGCGGTGCCGTGCGCAGGACATACGCATGCTCGATCAACTTCACCAAGCGTCGGTGATCGTCTGTCCGGACTGCGCCGGTCTGGGCAGCCAGCTGTCGACCGTCGTGAGCGGTGCGAAGAAAACCTGCGCCCCTTGCGACGGCCGCGGTTGGGTGGTCTGTCCGGATTGCGCCGGAACGGGCGCCGCCGGAGGCGGCATATCGCACGCGCAAGAGAGCGAGAAGCGTCCTACTACGGGCACGATCGTTAGTAAGGGCTGGAAGGTGACGCACTACGAGCGCGGCGAGAGCGTGATCTATCCGAGCTTCGCAGGGCACTTTTGGGACCTGAGCGCCGTGGATCTGGAAGGCAAGCCCGTCGACGTGACGCTCGGCGTATTGCGTGAAGATGAAATCATCGCGCGCGTCAAAGGTCACCTCGAGCTGCGGAGGGTGAAGCGGTCGACGGCTCTTCATACTGCGGCGTGACGAGATGCCGCGTTATTGGAGGAAGCACGTGCCGTTCTGGCACCGCGTGGCGGCCGACCTTTGGCCGTGGGCCGTACTGTTCATCGCCCTGGTCGTCGGCCTGGTTTTGCTGGCGACGAAGGACTGAGGCCGCATGAAGTGGCGCCCGATCGCGTTGCCGCCGGTGAAGAACGCCGCCTGGCGCGACGCCTACCGCTTGAACTCCCTCGGCTCGCTTTATTTCTTCACGCGGAACGTGCTTCACAAGTACCGGCTCTCGGCGGCTCGTAATTCGCTTCACAGGCTGATGTGCGCGTCGCTCGAGGCCGAGGACCTTCATCTGGTTTTCGAGATACCGATGTCGCACTTCAAGACGACGATCGGCGTGGGGTTCTCGATGTGGAAGGCCCTACCGTTCACGGCACGCGACGAGCACATGATGCGCGCGCTCGGTTACGGCGACGCGTGGGTACGGTGGATGCGGCTGGCGCATAATCAGAACACGCGCACGCTCGTGACGCACGAGATCGAGTCGCGGGCGATTGACATCGGCAAAGAAGTCGACGAGCACTATCAGTCGAACGACTTGTTCCGCTACTTGTTCCCCGAGGTACTGCCGACGAATCAGGCGACGTGGAACGACCACAGTAAGTTTCACCGCCGGGAGCGGGCCGAGGCGAACATCGACGCGACCACGGGCACGTACGAGTACCGCGGCGTGGGGCAGGCGCTGCAAGGCATACACCCGGACCGCACGATTCAGGACGACAACATGGGCAAGGCGGCACAGGACTCGCTGCTTCACGGCGACGGGCGCGTGCTCGACGGGCTGATCCGTTGGCACCGTCAACTTACGACGCGCCTGGATGTGTTCACCGGCGACGCCGAATTCGACGCGCGCTCGGTGGGCGAGCAACTGGTGATCGGGAACCGCTGGGCGCACAACGATCTGAACTCCTGGATCAAAGCCAACCAACCGCAATTCCGGTTCCAGACGCATTCGGCCGAAGGCGGTTGTTGCGCGGCCCACCCGGCCGGGCGGCCGATCTTCCCGGAAGAGTGGACGATGGCGCGGTTGGCGCAGAAGCGCGCGGACATCGGGGCGTACGACTACTCGCACTTCTTTTTGAACTTGAGCGTCTTGCCCGAAGAGTGCATCTTCAAGAAAGACTGGCTCCGTTTTTACCGCTTCAAGCAATCGCGCGCGGACCTGGCGCTCGAGGACCTGAGGAATCAACTCCTGCTCGAGCACGAAGCGCGCGAAGGCGCGGCGATCGAGGACCTTCCGGCGGGGGTGCTTCACCGGCGGATGATCGTCGACCTGAACCACGCCAAGAAGCGTTCGCGTTGCAACCACGTGATCCTGGTCGTCGGCTGGAATCCCGAGACGGACAGGATTTACATTTTAGAAGTTTGGGCTAATAATTCGCCCTACTCGGTGCTGGTCGACAAGTTTTACGAGATCGGGCACCGCTGGTCGATGTCCGACGCGTGGTTGGAGACGGTGGCGGCGCAGAACTTGATGGCGTTTCACATCGCGGAGCGCAACCGGCGGGAGAAGCGTCCCATCTCGGTGAACGAACTCCCGTACGACAACTCGGAAAACGCCAAGAAGAACCGGATCGAGGCGCTCGAGCCGCTCTTCAAGAACGGGCAAGTGTGGGTTCACCGCGCCTCGGACGCCTTCCTGCGCGAATACAACTCTTATCCGGCTTCGGCGACGCTCGACGTGCTCGACACGCTCGGCTACGTTCCCGGCACGCTCGGCGGGATACGCGGGGCGGAAGCGACGCGTTGGGTGGCGGATCAACGGACGGCCTTCGCCGAGCGGGCCGTCGGAGTCAGCGGGTACTAGCGTGACGCGCCTGGAGTTCCTCGCCTGGAGCGCGATGGCGCCCGCCACGTACGAAGAAGCTTCGGTGCGGGAGATAGTTCATCCGGGGCGCCCGCGCTGGCTCGGGATGCCGCTGGCCGAGCTCGGGAAGTGCGGCTGGATGGGTTGCCGGTCGCGCGAATTCACCACCGGGTTGTGCCTTATGCACGCGACGGTTTTGCTCGAAGGCGGGAGGCGACGCTGATGGCCACGATTCCGAAGATAGCGCCGGACGTGAAGCCGCGATTGAGTTACCGTGCCGGGCGGAAGTTCGAAGCGCGGCCCGTTGATTTCGCGCCCGAAGTTCTCGAGAAGATCAAAGAGTGGCTGTGGAACCAGGTGCGGGTGCGCCGCCAGCAGTTGCGGAACCGGCACAAGAAGCTCGTGCCCGAGTGGCGCCGGATCGCCGAAGGACGGCCGAAGGAAGAGGAGAAGTCGTGGCCGTTCGAGCACGCGGCGAACTTGGTTCATCAGGTGGTGGGCGAGGCGTCGGACGACATGGCGGCGCGGGTGATGCAGATGATCTGGGCGACGGCACCGATAATCGTCTACAAGTACTTTACCAAGTCGGCGAGCGACGAGGATGCCGAGCGGAACTCGAAGAAGTCCAAGCTGCTCGAACAGTTTATGGATTACGCCGCGTACGAGCCGAACGAGCTGGACCTCTACGCCAAGGAAAACGTCTGGTTCTCGACGTCGAACGTGATCGGCACGGCGTGGTTGGCCGTGGTTCCGGAGCAGCGGCAAGAGGCCGTTTACGTCGGATACGAGGAGAAGCGCGGCGGTAAGTTCGAAGACGCCACGCTCTACGAAGGCCCGAAGGTGGTGAACCTCCGCGACGAAGACGTGCTCTACGATCCGGACGCCGACGCGCCCGAAGACTCGGAGTTTGTCTCGCGCAAGACGACGCTCACGCGCCGGGAACTTCAGGAGAGGGAATTCAAGGGCACGTACCGCAAGGGCACGGTCGAGAAGATCATCGGGCACCCGGACCGGGCGGGGCCGAGCGAAGCGCGGCGGAAGGAACTGAAGGGGAAGGGCGTGACCACGGAGGAAGACCGCGAGGTACTGGCCGAGTGGGACGTCGACGAGTGTTACTTCTACTGGTATCACAACCGGCGGAAGTTCCGGCTGATAGCGTGGCTTCACTACGAGACGAAAGAGCTGATGAACTGCGTGTACAACTTCATCCCCGAAAACGCGCTGCCGATCGTCCGCACGCGGCTCTCGAGCGGCGAGAAGGGGATGAACGGTCGCGGCCTGGCCGACGTCGGGCGCGACGCTCAGGAGGAGATCTCGACGACGAAGAATCAGCGGATCGACGCGACCACCTGGGGCATACTCGGCGTGAACCGCATCAGCCCGATGAACAAAAACATCGACCGCAACTTCAAGATATTTCCGGGCATCAGGTTGCCGTTCGCCAAGGACGAATACGAACACATCAGCGTGGCGGAACCGGCCATGCACGCCGTCAGTCAACAGAACGAGCAGATGATGATACAGCAGGCGCGCGACCGCTTCGGCATCGGTCCGGCCGTGGCCGGGGCCGGGTCGGGCGGGCCGGTGGACAAGCGCGGACGGTTCGGATCGATGGGCACGTTCGCGGTACTACAGGACGCCAACACGCGCGTGGCGCACAGGACGAGCGACTTCCGCCACTCGCATGTAAAGCTGTTCGGCCTGCTGACGGACATGTACGGGGCGATGGGGCTGGGCCGCAAGGGCAGCCTGTTCGGCCTCGACGACGAACTGTTGACCGAATCCCTGGCCGATTACCTGGAACGCAAAGTGCGGATACCGATACGGGCGGCGACGGCGAGCGCGAACCGCGAAGTGACCAAACAAAACGAGCTGGTGTTGAACCAATCGCTCGCGATGTTCACGCGCGAAGCGATGCAGATGCTTCAGGCGCTCGGGAACCCGGGCGTGCCTCCGCCCGTGGTAAAGTGGCTGCGGTCGGTCGTGAAGGCGCGCACGCGTTTGATGCAACAAATCGTCAGGGACTTTCAACTTTCCGATCAACCGGAAGAATACGTGCCGAACGTGGAATTGCCCGAAGAGGAGAAACCCGATGCCGGAGCGCCGCCGGGGATCGACCCCAGAATCCTACAGATGGCGAACGTCGTTCGGGGACGCGGAGGCGGCGCAACTGCTGGTCAGCCAGCCGGGATGGGCGAACCTGGCGGCGGACCTGGCGGAACTCTACCGGGAGCTGTCGTATAAGGTGATTCACGAGGTGCCGGACACCGTGGAAAAGATGGCGGAGCAGAATTTCCAACGCGGACAACTGAGCGCCATCGAGCGCGTCATGGATTTCGAAGAAGAGCTCAAGGCGTGGCGAGAGCAAACGAAATAACCTCTGCGGCGAGCGACCTGGTGTACGACGCCATGCGCCGCGCCGGACTCTCGGTTTCGAAGTTGGCCGAGAAGAGCGGGATTCCGCGTCCGACGGTGAGCGCCGTGGTCAACGGCAAGCGGACGTTCCGGGTAGACACGTTCTTCATCCTCGTCGAAGCGTGCGGCCGGGAGGTGGCCACGCGCCGCCGGGCGTAACGTTTACGTTACTTCCGGTTTACTTCCCGCCGCCGTCCGGGGTAGAAACCCCGGCATCATGGCGTGGCCTTTCCCCAAGTCTGCTCCTGCCGGTGAATCCGAAGAAGACAAGAAAAAGCGCGAAGAAGCGGAGATGAACGCCTTCGTCGAGCGGATAGGAGTGTCGATCGATGCCAAACTCAAGCCCCTCACCGAAAAAGTCGAAGCGTGGGACGGGCGCTGGAAAAAGCTCGAAGAAGCCGCCGCGACGCCCGACGAAAAGCCCGACGAAGGCGGCCTGAGCGACGAAGAACGCCGCCGCCGGGACGACGCGATCGAGAAGCAAAAACTCCTGGCGCTGTCGATAGCGACGAACGCGCGGATCACGGAAGCGGAAATACTCGCCGAGGTGCGCGGGAAGTTCCCGAACTTCGAAGACAAAGTGAAAGAGTATTTCGCGAACACGCCGCTCGAGCGGAAAGCGCAAGCCGATTACGCCACCTATTGCCGGAACGTCGTCTCGATGGTCATCGGCCAGGCGGCGCTTTCCGGCGGCCTGACGTACGACAACGCCAACAAAACTTTCTTCCTCGAGCCGGGTACCGGAAAGACGGGCGAGGCGGCGCACGACTTCCTCTCGGCCGACATGACCTGGACCGATCCGGCGAGCGGCCGCACGCTGACGGGGCGTCAGCAGCTCGAGCGTCTCGGCATCACCCCGGAAGATTTCGCCAAGAGCGTGAAGGCCGGAGTGGTCTAGCGTGGCGATAGACAAATCAATCCCGGCGGGTTTCGTCCGCAACTTCCTCGACTCGAACCCCTCGTACCGCGCTGGCGGGAACGAAGAGACGGACGCGCTTTTCAATCCCTCGATCGAAGCGAAGCCGCTCTTCGTGCCGGTGGCCGGGCAGATACGGCGGCGTTTGAACTCCGACGTCGAGTTTTACTGGGCGATGGACAGGAACGGGCAATCGCCGTTTCACACGCGCGTCGAGCAACTGAAGTCCGTCGGCTTCGAGATGGCCACCACCCGGGACGTCGAGATGGCCGTGGCCGACGCCGTGAAAGGCGAAGCCGAAATACGGAACGGCGACCTGGTATTGTTGAAAATAGCCAAGCGCCGCTGGCTCGAAATCCGCAAGAGCCACTTGCTCGAAGCGATCCGCATGACGAACCCGCGCGGCAAGGTGATGGGCGAAGACGGCACCGTGATGGGCGTGGGCGGGCTGATTCCCGGCGTGCGCACCACTTCGATCGACACGACGAACGTCGGCGACGTCAGGGCTTCGGCCGGGCTCAAGGGCGCGGCCGTCGAGAGCGACGCGGCGGCCGACCTCGCCGAGGGACAGATACGCGGGAACGCCTCGCGCGTTCCGCTGAAGACCGTGAACAAGGGGGCTTAACGTGGCTAACTTCGCTGACGGAATTTTCCCGGTGCAAAACTTGGGCGGGGCGGTGAGCTTCCCCGTCGGATTCGCCCCGGAAGAAGCGGGCATTTCCACTTCGATACCGTGCGGCACGCCGGTTCAGATAGCGGCTTCCGACGGCGGGCTGAAGAACTGGGACGGCACCACGTTGACGGCCGGGATCGCCGGTGTTTTGGCCGAGATGAGCTTCAACAACCTCGGGTCGACGGGCTCCGGGGCTCCGGCCGGATTTTCGCCGATCCTCGGTCCGGGTTCGGTGATGGGGAACTACGCGGGGAACGCGGCCCAAGCGTCGGGCGTGGTCACGCCGCCGATGGTGCCGATGTCCGACGGACGCCTCCGGTTTTGGATCGCCGCGCCGGGCACGGTCTTCATCGGCAAGATCGGAACGAGTTCGACGGTGACGCCCGTGGCGACGGCCAACAACCAGGTGGGCGTGGCCTACGGGCTCACCAAGGATTCGGGCAACGCTTACTGGTACGTGGACACGAACAAGACGGGCGCGAGCGCGGCGGTCAGTATCGTTCAACTCAGCCCGTACGAGGCCGTCGGAACGGTCGGCGGGCACGTTCTGTTCGTCTTTTTGCCGGCCGTGGCTCAGATTTTCGCATAAGACTTCGGCATTTTCCTAGGAGGCTAACGTGCCGTTCAACACGCAGATGTCGCGGGCGAACTTTCCGCCCCTCCTCGCACCGGGTTTGAGACACATTTTCGTTCAATTCTTCGACCTCAAGCAGCGCGCTCCGCAGTATACGCACTACCTGAACGAGATGACTTCCGAGGACGCCTACGAAATCGACTACGAGCTCAGCGGCACCGGGCCGATGCCCGAGATGCCCGAGGGCACGCGGCCGATGGCCGACGGGATCGTGCAGGGCAACACGAAGAAGTACGTGCACCTTCAGTACGGGCTCCTGTCGCAGGCGACGCGGCAACTGGTGGCGGACGACAAATACGGCATCATACGGCAGATTCCGAAGGCCCACGGGCGGTCGGGGCTCTTCGGGCGCGAAGCCGTTTCGGCGACGGTGTTCAACCTGGGCGGCACGACGTTGACGACGAACACGGGAGTGAGTCTGTTCAACACCAGCCAGCCGCTCTTGGCCGGGGCCGAGGCGACGAACGTCGCGCCGGGGATAACGAACATCATAACGTCGACGGGGACGTATCCGAACCGTCCGAACCCGGACACGGATTTGTCGTTCACGGCACTTCAGCAGGCCATAAACATCTTCACGCGCATGCCGGACGGGCGCGGCATACCGGTGCACGTGCAGCCGCGGCACTTGATTCACCCTCCCGAGCTGCGCTGGATCGTCCGCGAGATACTCGGGTCGCCGGGGAAGCCCTACACGGCCGACAACGAGTTGAACGCCCTTCAGGCGGACAACCTTCAAGGCTTGGAGTTGAATTATCTTACGAGCGCGAGCGCCTGGTTCCTGATCGCCGAGAAGGAAGGCCACCAGCTGAAGTTCTACGAGCGCGAGCCGATAATGGCGCAGACGGACGACGACTTCGCCACGCAGGTTTTGTTGTTCTTGTCGACGCAACGCTTTTCGGTCGGCGCCACCACATGGTACGGAACGTTCGGCAGCTTCGGGCCATGAGCGAACCGGCCGTGGCGAAAACGGGCGAGAGCCCGGTGGTGTTGAAGCTCGAGATAACCTGGGACCAGCTGACCGGGTCGGTGAACGTGAGCGGTCCGATCGCGAACAAGGTGGTGGCGTTCGGCATGATGGAGGCCGCCAAAGGCGCGATCGAGCGGTACCACGAGGCGCAGAAAAACAGTTTGGTCATAACGCCCAACTTGGGCTTGAGGATGTGAACCCGCAATGATACACAAAACCATCGTACGGATAGACGAATCGATGCCGCACCGCCCGTATTTCGCCTCGTGCTCGTGCGGCCCGCAGGGCAACTTCGTCGAAAAGGCCCAGGCCGTCGAGTTCTTAAGCAATCACTCGGCGACGCTCGCGGCCGGGCTGAACACCGTGGAGTTCGCCGACGAAACCGAACCGAAACCGGCCGCCGAACCCGAAGAGCCCGGCGCCGCGAAGCCCGCCGAAGGCGAACCGGCCGAAGCTCCGGAAGCCGAAGAAAGTGAAGAAGTAAAAAAAAACGGTGAAGAAGGCGAAAAAGCTGCGTCCCGAGGCGCCGGAACCTAAACCGGCCAAAAAACGGAGGTTCCCACGGTGATCTTGCGGGAAGAAGGTCCCTACACCACCTGCATGCGCTGTCAACACAAGATACCGATCGCGCTGGCCGAGTGGGATTTCGGGCGCTTGGTTTGCGCGCGCGGCGCCGGCCTCTACTGTTCGGCCGACGGCGCCGTCAACGGCAGCTTCGAGCTGAGGTCGGCGCGCGAGGCGGCGACGTACAAGCGGGAATACGAGCCGGAGCCGAAGCTGGTGAATCCGGCCGATCCGGCGATTCAACTCGAATCGATACCGGCGAGCTCGGGAGTCTACTAGCGGTGCCACACACGGCCACGCTGAACGGCGGCGACGCGGCGATCCCGGGCTACCCGTACGCGTTCTCGTGTTCGTGCGGCGTTCAGGGCCGGTTCACGCAGGCGATCTACGGCGCTCAGTTCTGCGGGATTCATTTTTCGGGGCAGAACGCGGGCGACGTTTTCGCGTTCACGGACAACACGGGCAACGGCTTCGTGCCGCTCTCGAACAACGCGCAGGATCAAGGATCGTTCCCGCAGATAACGGCGGGGATACAGTATTAGCCTGGCAACCGGGATATTGCTGATGGAAAGGCTGGCATGGAAACGACGATGGTATGCCGAACATCCAGGGAAAGCGGTGGAGTACACGCGCCGTTGGTTGCACAAGAAACCGAAAGGATGGAGGCGTGCACGTCTACGGGAGCGCGTTTTTGCTGTTTACGGCGATAAGTGTGCGAGTTGTGGATTTTCAGACAAGCGTGCCCTGCAATTGGATCATGTAAACAACGATGCCAATTGGAGAGGTAACGGCAAGAAAAGGGATCAATTCAAAGCATATCGAACAGCTCTCAAAGAAGAGAACCGACCACGTTTCCAGATTTTATGTGCTAACTGCAATTTGATAAAGGAGTATGAAAGAGTTAGACCTTCGAACCGGGACTAGGCCCTGATAATTTCCTAGGGAAGGGAGAACTCGGATGAGGAGTCAAGGCGCGTTTTTCGCCGACACGGCTCACGGCGGCGGAATCGTTTTCTACGACGCGAGCCAAGTCAACGTCACGGGCGCGAACTTCCTGTTGACCAAGAACGCCGTCGGCGACTACAGCTACAACTTGACGGCCAACCAATCGGGCGTCGTCGTCTGCGGGTTCGCCGACATCAAGCGGCTGATCGAGACGGCGGCGTTGGCGCAGCGGAACGCGCCGTTTCAGGAGAAGTTCGGCACGGCCGCGCTCACGCCGGGCTGGCCGGCCGGGGCGGCCGGTATGCCGCCCTACACCGGGTCGACGCAACTGACTCCGGCGACGGGCGACACGCCGAAGGGCATTCAGATCCTGGATTGCACGGTGATATACCTGGTCACCGGGGCGGCGGCGACGACGAACGCCTTCACGCTCTCGAGGACCACGTTCGTCAATAACGTGGCCCTCGCGACGGCCGCCGTGGCGACGACGGGCACGCTGGCGACGGCCACGCAAGCGAATCCGTACGTGACCAAGATCACGGTTAACACGCCCGTGTTCGAGACGACGGACAACACGGACCTGGTGGCCGAAGTCAACGTCGCGACGACGGCTTCGGGCGCGTACCGTTTTTACGGCATAGCGTGGCACTTCAACTTGAATTTCGATTGAGGCGCTGGTGGCGAACATATCCGCTAACCCGTGGTTCTTCACGAACGCCGATCAGGCATCGACCTTCGCCTTGACGTCGATCGTCAATCAGGGCGAATCGATACTGGTGACCAGCGCGGCGCACGGCATAGCGATAGGGTCGGCGGGCGTGGCGGTGAGCCTGCAGGGCGGAACGATCGGGGCGTACGCGGGGCTTTACCGCACGTTGACGGTGCCGACGACGACCACCGTGTTGCTTCAAAACCAGATGAAGAACCGCGGTCTGGCGAACACCGGCGCGACGGGAAGTTTGCTTACGCCCGTGGCTTATCCGGCCGCCTGGCGGGCGGAACAGATTTACTGGCAACCGAACGCGGCGGCCGATCAACTCCTGATCACCGACGGCGCCGGGAACACGGTCTGGAATCCGAAAGTGACGCAGGCCGCGGCGAGCGGCAGTTTCGGTCCGTACACGTACGGGAAATTGTATTGGCTACAGAACGGGCTGGTGATCAACACGCTCCCGGCGGGGAACACGCTTCAGGTGACGGTGAATTGACTTGTGGCCGTGGCGATCAAAAGCGACGGGTATTTCGAGATCAGTTACTCGGGTTTCGACGGCGGACTCAACGTTCAGGAACCCGAAAGCGAGATAGAAGACAACTACACGCCCGCGGCCACCAACTTTCAGCTCCGCAACAAAGAACTCCGCTCCCGTCCCGCCTTGACCAAGAAGTATCCTGGCCCGTCGAAGAACCCGCTGCTCGGCCTGTTCAGTTTTGTCGACGCGAATCAAGTTACGCACACGGTTTGTTGGGACGGCGGAGGTCTGTGGCAGCTGGCCCCTTCGGGCGTCCCGTACGGATCACTGACGCCGTGGAGTCCGCTGTTCGGGCCGAACCCGGCGCCCGTGAATCCGATCTCGTACAAAGCCTTCGCCAACGTGCTTTACTACACCAACGGCGCCCCGTTCCTGGCCGCCTGGGACGGTATAACGAACGCGGCCGTGGCCTCGAACGCCTCGGCCCCGGGGGCCACTTCTATCGCGGCCGTCGCGGCGGCGGACGCTCCGACGGTGATCCCCGGCTCGACGGGACCGCTCTCGATCGGCGGTCTGTTTTTGAGCGAACTCGATAACCACCTGCTCCTGGCGAACGTCTCGGTCTTAGACAATACGTCCGGGGCGTCGTACGCTTTCCCGCAACGGTTGTGGTGGTCGGCGAACGGGATACCGACGCAGTGGGATTTCGCCGCCAACACCAACGCCGGAGAGAACGACTTCCTCGACGTGCCGGACAACATCACGGGGATAATCACCACGGGCGCTTCCGGATATCTATTCCGCACCAACGGGATAACGTTTTTCGATCCCACGGGGAGCGGGATAGCGCCATTTCAATTCGATCACCTCTGGGCCAGCGACCACGGCATCGGCAACGTTTTCCCGTGGTCGATACACTCGTACGGGTCGATGGGATGCTTCATCTCGAGCGAACAGATCTACAAACTCGGCATCTCGAGCTTCGAGCCGATAGGCGGAAAGGCGCGCGACGCCATCATGGCCGACTTGGCTCTGACGAGCGGGAATCCGGTGGCCGCGATCGTGCCGGGTGAGTCGCGCGGGTACGTTTACTTCACGTACCGGATTTCGATCCCGCTGGCG
>Ga0126381_100000390_pt1 | contig 47663 bp, 31 predicted proteins | sample PanSoiMetPlot_28_FD_96465 | JGI IMG/M metagenome (GOLD analysis project Ga0126381, IMG submission 96465) | Tropical forest soil microbial communities from Panama - MetaG Plot_28 | ecosystem: Environmental > Terrestrial > Soil > Tropical forest > Bulk soil | place: Panama | collected 2016-02-17 | reverse complement strand
CATCGAACGATTGCCAAGCTCGGCTACACTGGCGCGTGGCTCGATGAGAGGACCTTTAGGATTTGCCTCTCTGCTGTCTCCCGGGTCATGCTTGCTTCGCGCCGGGCCGGAGAGCTCGAAAAGTGCGAGAGCGAGACTAACCAACCGATCGGCGGCTCACTAAGGCCTAAGTTGGTTGTGGGTTTCTAGGCACACTTCATACCTCATACTTCGGTCCAGAGGTTTGATGCTCCTCCTCGAGAGGCTAAAATAATCAACGCACCAGAACAGAGGATCAGCATAAGCAAAAGCATCAGCCGAAGTCCTTGGAGAGGCATTGCGAATCTCTAGGGAATTTCTAAAGAACATCTATGAGCCTGAAGCGTAAGCAGTTCGTGTTCGGGCCTTTTAGACTCGACCCTGCCAATCATCGTCTATTCTGCGATCTAAAGCCTATACCCCTGGCTCCCAAAGCATTCGATACCTTGGTTTACCTGGTTGAAAACAGCCGCCGTCTTGTGCCCCGAGAGGATTTGATTAAGGCCGTCTGGCCCGATGCTACGGTCGAAGACGCCAATTTGACGGTGAATATTTCCCTGCTGCGAAAAGCGCTGGGCAGGAGGGACGATGGGCAGCCGTACATCGAGACGATACCGACGAAAGGCTATCGCTTTAACGCGGACATAGAGCTGATAGAGTCGATGCCTGAACCGTTGGAGTTGGTGAAGTCAACCCCAACCGAAATGCTCCCAATCCTACAATCGGGAGAGGGCGAACTGTTGTTCCAATCGCCCGGCACCCCGGATGCAGCCGCCCAACAGACCGCAGTCATCACCAAGGTCGAGCCCCGGCCGGAGCTGAAATTTCTACCGAAACTGCCAGAAGCTACGCAAGCTTCGTCTCATCTTCGAAAGAATAAGAAGTGGGTCCTCGGTGTTCAACGCCGCTACGTTCTGGCCGCAGCACTTGGATTGGTTTCGATTGGTCTGGTAATAGGATGGATCCTTTGGCACACGTCACACCGTTTATCGCAGTTTCGGCAACGTCGGCTCACGAGTTTCGCAACCGAAGCGGCCATCACGGCAGTCGCTATCTCCACAGGCGGCAAATTCATCGCCTATGCTAATGCCAGTGGACTATTCATCCAAGTTATCGCCACCGCCGAGACCCACCCTTTGGAGCTTCCAGAGCCGGACATTCATATTTCCAGCATCAGTTGGTTTCCCGACAGTGCCAAGCTGCTGATCGCCGGAGCAAGCCCGTCGGACGAAACGCCGAGTCTGTGGATTGCGCCGGTGATTGGAAACGCCAAGCCTGTCAAGATTGGCCCTTACCAGTCCGGTGTGGTCTCGGCCGACGGTTCCGAAATCGCGTTGCTGGGGAGGAAGGGTTCACTGCCAGAGATTCTGGTGATGCGACCCGATGGAACTGAGGCGCGCACCTTGGTTACTGGCGCCGAAGACGAAACCCTTGGTCGGCCGTGCTGGAGCCACGATCGCGAGCATCTCCTCTTCACTCGTTATCGGTGGAATCCCCAGCTCCGAGGAAATTCAGGCTCCATCGAGTCCTGCGAGCTAGCGACAGGCAAGACCACAACGCTTCTTACGGACTCCGATTTTGGGGGCGATGTGGTGAGCTCACCTAATGGGCGAATTCTCTATTCAAGAATACTTGGAGCGAATCCGTCGGCTTATGGAGGAGAGCTTGTACAAGTTCATACCGATCGCAGGACAGGAAAGGCCGTTGGACAGCCGCTTTTGATCGCCAAATGGGACGTTACTATCGGGGATTTGAGTGTCAACGCAGATGGTAAATATCTCGTGTTCCGGGATGTAACTGTCCAACACAGCGTTTACCTCGGCGATTGGAAGGACAGGGAAAAGAGTCTTCTGAATGTTCGTCGCTTCACCTTTGGCTTGGGTCGTGAGGATTTTCCCCGTGCGTGGACGCCGGATAGCAAGTCAATATTTATTGATTCCAACCGCAATGGAAACTGGGAAATCTTTAAGCAGCCGTTTGACGGGGTGTCCGATGCCCCCTTCGTTCAGGGCATCGAAGATCAATTTGGTCCGCGCGTCAGTCCCGATGACAATTGGCTCCTGTATTGGCAGCGACCTAGAAATTGGCGGGAGCCCCAGCCCGTTCGCTTGTTGCGGGTGCCGATTTCGGGCGGGCCGCCACAACTTGTTTTGACGGCATCAGAGTGTTCGGAATGGGGTCTGCGGTTTGAGTGTCCCCAACGTGCTGGAATGCCATGTGTACTGGCTCAGCGACAGGGTAGAGACGTCGCGTTCCGCCGCTTCGATCCGATAAAAGGATTTGAGGCGGATAAGGAAGAGATTGCCCGACACGGCTACGATCCCGACCATCCCGCCAATTGGACCATCGCCCCAGACGGCTCGCATCTCGCTTGGATCAAACGGGACCCAAACGAAGCCCGCATCCACGTGCTTGCCCTTCTAAAGGGCCGCGACGGCCTTGCTGGCGAAGGCGAGCAGGAAGTCGTCATGCCCGGATGGTCGCATCTCCATGCCATAAGCTGGGCGCTCGACGGGAAAGGTTGGTTTGTGGTAGCTCGCTTCCCAGCGAGTTGGACCCTACTTTATGTCGATGCGCAAGGCAAAGCATACAGTCTGCTGCGAGTAGCTAGCACCTTTGCGCCCGACATCTATCCGTCCCCCGATGGTCGGCATCTGGCATTCTCCGAGCAGGACTTTGGGAGCAACGTTTGGCTACTGGAGAATTTTTAGGTTAGGGCGCTTGGGCATACGCTCGCAGCGGGCTTTGGCCATAGCTACTCGGCGATAGGGTCAAATGCCCTCGTGCAACACGAGCCGGCGGCGCCGGGGCACTGTACGCGTCGGTCTCCTACATTGTGTTTCCGGTGTTGATGAATATCTATCCGGTAGGCGACTGCATTGGGGAGTTTTTAGTGATCGACCACGCGGAGAAGCCCTCCGCCAACTAGCCGGACGGTAGAGTCAGAACACAGGATATTCGACGTGCAACGGATTGCCCCTCCGCCGGAGGCGGCAGGCTTCTCCAGCAGTTCGACGGATTTGCATTCCCTGCAGGAAAACGCATATAGGGTAAACTACAAATCCATCCGAGGAGGGGAATGAACGGCGTGATCCAGCGGCGAGAGAGCGCTTCAGTTCTGAAATCGCTGGGGGCCAGATTTTAACACCGTGCCTTCGTGGATTTGCTGTGGTCCGCGAAAAAAGATCCTGCCGCTACGCAGCCTCCTTCACGAGCCCGTATTCATGATGCAAGCTGCCGAGGACGGATCTGTTCACAACCCGGTACCCCGAAGGCAGACTGTGTCGATGCTCGTTGCGGGGAGGCTGCTCCGACATGGGCTCAGGCAGACCGGGCCCTAGTGCCGAATGCGGCCTCCCGCTTCGTCTCCGAATGTGTCGCAGCCAGAAGTCTTTGGCCCACACGAGAAAAAAGGGCATGTGTCAAAGACATCAGGTTGCGACACATTGCGATTTTCCTCCTGCTTGCCCCTCAGCTCACCTGCGGTAGTGCGCCGATCTGTCCGAGCAGTTCGAGCATGGAGACTTCGGCCCAATGTTCGACGATCCGGCTCTCGAGCAGCCGGTATATATGGATTTCCGACCAGCGGATCTGGCGGCCGGTCGGCGCCGCGCCCATCAGTGGCCCTTTGTGGGTGGCGACCGCCGAGCTTCGCTCGACTACCCGGTCACCGGATGCGATCAGGTCTTCTTCCGTCACCGCCACATCCGGGAAAGCGGAATTCATCATGATTCCCACCTGGCGCAGCCCCTCAAACCCCGGCGGCAGCGGCCCGCGGAAATGGTGCATGAAATCGTGATGGAAGAGATGGCTCACACCATCGACATTGTGCTGGTTTTTGAAAATGCGAGTGAACTCCCGGATGACCTGCTTGTTCTTCTCTTCGTGCGCGGACCCTTGATTGGTGGCCACCTGCCGATAGTCGGTAAAGACCACGTCTCCGGCCGAAAGCTCCGGCCGGTAGGCTGCCTCGAATCGCTTCACGGCAGCCGACCGGCTGTGCACGCGATGCGCCTCCTCATCCTGGAAAATGAAGAAGTGCACGAAACGGCTCTGATCCTCCTTGTGCTGCCAGGCGGCATACACCTGCGATCCAGGCTCGTTGGCGCGGACGTAGTCCACGAACTCCTCGATGGCTCCCTTGACCTTCTCCACACCGGAAGGCCTGATCTGATATTCGGCGATGGTATAGATGGGCATTGATCCTCTCCTCGGGAATTCTGCCACTGGCCGATCCTTGGAGCAATCGCCATCATCCACAGCGGTTTGACGAATGCATTGTGAAGATTCACAATGGTTGCCGCATGCCCTTCGCCGACCCGAAAATCGCCGAATGGAGCGAGCGGTTTCGCAAACACCCGCTGGCGCGTAGCGTAGTGGCCGGCTTGCGTCGGCGCAGCGCCGAAATCTGGCAGCGTACCTTCGAACTGCTGCAGCGCGAAAGCCCCGAATATCGCAATTCCGTCGACGATGAATTTACAAAAGAGTCGCGATCGCATTGCGGAGAGCTGTTGCGCGCCATCATCGCGGTGTCGGCCGGAAAGCTGGAAGCGCCCGATGGCGACCCCTTCGCTTTCGTCCGAACGCACGCTCAGTGGCGTGCCCAGCGCCAGGTTCCGCTGATTGCTTCGCTGCACGCTTATCGGCTGGCCCACAAGACGTACTGGGGGATCACCCACCAATCTCTGTTGCGGTATGCCGGACGGAAAGAGACGATCGGCTCCCTGACGATGCTCTCCGGCTTCTGGATCGAGTTCTTCGATCACGTAGGAGCGATCCTGGAGGAGGCCCACGCCGAGCAGGAGAGGTTGGGCACGGCACAAAACACCCGCGCCTATGCCGGACTGATGGATGATCTGCTGCGCGGGCGTGAGCCGGGCAACGCCGGGACCCGGCGTCTGGCGACGTTCTGCGGCATCCGGCCCGGCTCGACACTGGCCCTCGCGTTGGCACGGGCGTTTGCTCCCACTGACGGAAAGCAGATGGATCTTGACGCCGCCTTGCGCTCCACGTTGCAACTGATCCAGCAAGTGCTCCCCCCAGCGACGTTCGGCAAACTCGCTGACATCCGCAACGACGAAGTTACTGTGATCGTATCCGCGCCCGCCGATACGGCGCGCGGAGTCATCCGGGCGCTGCGGCGGCATGGCTTCGGTAGGCGATCGAAGCACGGTCTTCCCGTCGCCATCGGCGTCAGCCTCGACACGACCCGCGTCGCCGGATTGCCGGAAGCGGTGGAGGAGGCGAGGCTCGCCTTGGATTTCGCGGGCGCTGGCCAGCCGCTCTCGTACTTCGGAGACATCGACCTCGCCGATTTCCTAATTCGCCGCGCAGACCAAGCGGCACTGCGACTGATTCCGACGTGGTCCCGGCACATCGCGTCCACTGAACTGGCGGAGACCATCCGGGCTTTTGCCGAATGCAGTCTGAATGTGAAACAGACGGCGCGACACCTCGGCGTCCACACCAATACTGTATATTTCAGACTGAACCGAATTCAGAAGATCACGGGCGTAGACCCCCGAGCCTTCTCGGGTGCGGTGTTACTGGTCACTGTCCTGCGCATGATGGCGCGCTGACTTACTGCCCGCCGCCTCCCGCGTGTGGCGCGCCCGGAGTTCGTAAGCACGTCGGCTGGCGCACTCGCACCCGGTGCGCGGGCTATTGCAACGGCTATTCCGAACAGCGGAAGAATAAACACCAATGTCAAGGTATAGCGGCGCATGCGTTCCGAACTCGCCGAGGCGGAATAGGACAATGCTCAAGCAATTCAATGCTCCAATCCTTGACGCTGGTCGCCATCATCGCTACCTAGATTCAGCAGCCGCGGCTGAAACTTGAAGTGCCGTAATCCATAGCTTTGCGCCTGGTCATCCGGCTCGCGACCTGCCCTAAATAGGACATTGGCCGTTGCGTGGTGCCCGCGTATACTATCGCCAGTCCTTTGAGAGCAACCCAATCCAGGGCGGGGTGAATGCTACTACTCATCCCGCCCTTCAGCCACTGGGCGCCTTTGCCTCCTTGGTTGAGGGTTGCGACACGTTTCGGTCGACAGGCCTAAAAGGGTAATTTTCCTCCGGCGCGCCTCCTGCATTGTTTTCCAGGGTTATCGAGGAAACTCATGCAGGTTTCAGGATAACGTCAATATCGGAATCTGTTCCCGGCTCGCCGTGACCGAAGCCGCGCCCCAGAAACACATTCGGGGCACGCTCATTGTTGCAGGTGTCCCGCCCTCGGCCCAAAACCCGGACCTGTTTACTTCTTCAAGCTGGGTGGCTTACTGGAGGCGGCGGACCGGTCCTTTGCAATCATGCTTCGAATGATGGCGTTGTCAGGGGCATTGGGAGCGGTCTTCAGGTAGTTCTCCAGAGCGTCGGCTGCCCGGCCGTATTCCCGTCTGGACTCGTAAACCCCGGCCAATTCCCGATATGCATTTCCGTATCCAGGGTTGGTCTCTAGCAAAGCCATGAGCTCGCGCTCGGCCTCACCGTACTGCCCGCGGCCTCGATAATAGGTGGCTAATGTTTCCCTTAACAACGGCTGACGCGGATCGAGAGCCACGGCAGTCTTGAACTCCTGCTCCGCATTTTTCTCACCTCGCTGCTGGTACTGCAACCCTAAGTGCAAATGGGGCAAAGCCCAAGCCGGACAGAGCCGGGCAGCGGATTGAAAAGCCCGCACGGCTTCACGATTCTTGTTCAATCGTTCGTACGATATTCCCAGGGCATTCTGGATATAACCGGCGCGAGGGTCCACGGCCGCAGCCTGTTCCAGTGCCGCCACGGCCTGCGGGAACTTTCCGTCGATCACCAGCGCGCGCCCCGTGCAGAATAAGCGTTTGGCCTGGAGCTGAGCATCCCCCGGGCGCAGCATCTCCAGATCGCTGAACGCTTGCGCTGCCCGATGAAACGTGTCGCGCCGGAGTTCCGTCAGGGGTGCCTGCAAGTATTCATTGATGGTACGCTGTCCGGTTTCTTCGAGAGCCAGGCTGAGTGACGTTTCAAGCGCCGCGCGTTCCGGCTCGCCCGGACTCTGTCGGATCAGCCGCTGGTACAGCTCCCACGCGCCTTTTGCATCCAGGATGTTCCCCGCGACGATCGCCTGTCGAATCGAGACGACCAACGGTGAATTCGGAGCCTCGGGCGTTTTCGTCATGGCAATGTTCAAACTCATCCTCGTTCTGCCCGCTGCAAGCGAAATTCTACGGGTGATCGTCTCACCACCGGGTGGATCGACCGAAAGCTCGTGCGCTCCAGTGGTCAGTTCTTCCACGACGAGAGTTCCGGCAGGCCGTATTCGTCCGAAATACCGGTTATCGAGATAGACCTCAGTTCCGGCAGCGCCCTGAATCTCCAGGGATGCGAGCGAAGTCGGACGCGGCGAGACCGGCACCGGCCGGTTCACAATTGCCAACGCCATTGCGGGATCGATATGGCCAGCCGCCTGAGGATGCTGCAGCGCCTTCGTTTGCTGCGGCACCATCGACGAAACATATTCGATGAGTTCCCCCGCGCGCACGATGCCATCGTGATCCCGATCCGCCTGGCCCCTCAGCCCCTCCAGCAAGGAATAGGTGAAGGCTCCGTGGCCGCCACCCCACTGCTGGTCTTCGTAAGACCGCTCGTCGGCGCGAGATGCCAGCAAGCGCAGGATTCCCTCTCCGCTTCGCCCGATTTCGGTGAGATACCGGCTGACCAACACCTCGTCGGCTGAGCCTCTGGATGCCCATCCGAGATTGCCGGCATGGCACGCATCCGCGATCAAGACCACATTCCGCGCCCGCAGACGCTGGGAAACGATTCTGTCGAGTTCCGAAATCGAAAGCGCCGTCGCATACAGATTCTGCGGATCAGAATCGCGCGCCAGCAGATATCCATCGTGATCGCCTTCCGCCACCCCATGGCCTGCGAAGAAGACATATACCAGGTCGTCGCGTTCAGCAGAGCGTGGCAGCCACGTGCCGAGCGCGGTGCGCACCGCTGGCAACGTGGCTCGTTCGTTCAGCAGAAGTTGTATGTGATCCGAGGGAAAGCCGCCGCCAGAAGGACTTCGTAAAAAGGCGGCGAATTCCTGGGCATCGCGATCGGCGAAATGGAGTTGCGCCTGCGGCGGAACATTGTCGTATTTCGAGATGCCAATGACAACGGCCCAGAGCCGGCCCCGCTGCTCCAGACCGCCGGTGTGGGCAGCCTCCAATTTGAGATCCCGGTTCGGCGCCTGTGCCTGAAGCATGCATGCCGACAAAGCGAAATACAAGCTGGCGCCGAGCGTACCGCTTCCCATAATTCACCCCAGGGGGCTCCGGCCATCGTATCAGATTCCCTCTTTCCCGAACGAAGTCGCATCGCACTCAAACCCCACCCGAAAAAGGGGTGTGGAGGGCCAAGTCCACAAGACCCTGCTGCATGGAGGCGAGCAGGAGCACAAACGCCTTTTTAACGAAACAGACCACAAAGGTATCGCAACCTGAAGTCCTTGACACGCCCCCTTTTGGAAGCCCGAGCCTACGGACCTCCCAGGTCCCCAGGAGTCGTCACCGGCCGGTGATCACGCGGTAGCGGAAGATCGGGGCGGGAGTCATGCGATGGAACGCAACCGGAAAGCCCCGGTGAGGACGCACGAAACGGCCGCGATTGCAGCCCCGCAATCCGATGCACCTCGACGTCCGCGATCGCCGAGCTGCCGGCGGGCAGCCGCCGGCGCCGCCTATGTTCATCGATGGCCAGCCCCGTGCTCGGCGGCGCGTGGATTTCCAGGTGGCCGAGGCGTCACCGGTGGCGGGTGGAGCACACAAACTACCACGCCCGCTGCCAGCAGAGCCCTCCACGCTCGGTTGCTCTCTACCGCTGCAGGTCGAGGGTCGTTTTGCCGGCCGGACCGGAATAGTCGAGTTCCACGCTGTGGATGCTCTTTCCATTGCCGCTGTAACGGAAGAAAATCATGCCTGCTTGCGGCAGCACGCGGTCGCCCTCGGGCAGCGCAGCCTTCTGGATCTTCACGGCCATGGCGTGCTGCACTTCGATGGGAACGTGAACCGGCGGAGGCGGCCCGCTGTTGTCCGAACCCGACCCGCCGCTATTCAGACTGGTCTTCGATTTCGAAGGCGAGCTCTCCGGCGGCTGCCAATCGGGATCCTTCGCGCTTCCGAGCACCATGCCGTACGGTTGCCCCGGGAGCGGCTTTTTGCCGTTAATCCGTAGGGAAAACTGGTCGGGCGAGATTTCGGTGTGAGCGCCGGGAGGGCCGTAAAAAGCCACTTCCACTGCTATGTAATCGTCAGTGGTGAAGGTGCTTTCTGGTGTGGCAATGGAGTGCGCCTCGAAATCGGCGGCAATCGTGATGTTACCGGCTTTCTCGTGAGCCTGATAATCGGCTGCACTGGCGCGCGGGGGCATCCCCTTGTTTTCGGTGGGCTGCTGTTTGGGAGGCGTCTGGCTAGAAAGACCGAGACAGAAGGCAATAAAAATCGTAGGAAAATGCATTTAGTACGAAATTAACATAGACGCGGATGCCGTTGCCGGCGCTCAGAAATACCGGACGCGGAGCGCACATCGCACCAACTCATAGGAGCGCTCTGAGCGGTTGGGTACTCTTGTCCGGAGCGCTCGGTGGAAGGAATCGTCTCGGCTCGCCGTGGGGTAGCGGATGTTCGCGGTACGCGAAGGCGCCGGTCAGCGCCCCACAGCAGGGCAAGAAAAAAGCCGCGAGACAGGAACTGACGACGTCAGCTCAGCTCGCGGCTCGTACCTCGTGACTATCTTCAGAACGTGTACAGCAGCGTGCCGGTTGGCGGTTCGACCGGCGCGCCGGCGGTGACGGCAGCGGGCTCGGCACCCTCGGCGTTCACCTGGCGGTAGTAGATGCCGGTGTCACCGAGGTAGACTTCAAGATCCGAAGGACGCGGTAGCGTGCCCTGAATCAATGCCTCGGAGAGCGGATCCTCAATGTACTTCTGCAGTGCGCGGCGCAGCGGACGAGCGCCGTAGCTGCGGTCCGCGCAGGTCTTTTCCAGAATGTATTTGGCCGCTTCGGGCGTCAGGCGGATTTTGACCTGCTTGGCCACCAGGTTGCCGTTCACCTGGTTGACCATCAGGTCGATGATCTTGATGAGGTCTTCGTCGGAGAGCGAGCTGAAGAGGATGATCTCGTCGAGGCGGTTCAAGAACTCGGGATTGAACGCCTTCTTCACCTCGCCGCGAACCATGTCTTCGATCTTCGACGGAATGCCCTCGCCTGCGGGGGCCGAGAAGCCCAGGTGGCCGCGCTTTTCCAGGAAGCGCGCACCCAGGTTGGACGTCATGATGATGATGGTGTTCTTGAAGTCCACCTGATTACCGAGGCCGTCGGTCAACTGCCCATCCTCGAACACCTGCAGCAGGATGTTGTAGATGTCGGGGTGCGCCTTCTCGATTTCATCGAGCAGGATGATGGAGTACGGGTTGCGCTTCACGCGCTCGGTGAGTTGTCCGCCTTCTTCGTAGCCGACGTATCCGGGAGGCGAACCGATCAGCTTCGAGACCGAGTGCTTTTCCATGTACTCCGACATGTCGAAGCGCACCAGACTCTTCTCGCTGCCGAACAGGAACGACGCCAGCGCGCGGGCGACTTCGGTTTTGCCGACGCCCGTCGGGCCGAGGAACAGGAACGAACCGGCCGGGCGGCTGCTGGCCTTGAGGCCGGCGCGCGAGCGGCGGATGGCGCGGGCCAGCGCGGAGATGGCTTTTTCCTGGCTGATGACGCGTTTGTGCAGCTCCTCTTCAATGCGGAGCAGTTTGGTAATTTCCTCTTCCTTGATGGAAGTCATGGGCACGCCGGTCCAGCGGGCGACCACTTCCTCGATGTCGTCCTTGGTGACGCAGCCGGTCGAGGAGTCGTCGAGGTTGTACTTCTCGCGAAGCTGGCGCATGTTCTCGCGCTCCTTGCGCTCCTCGTCGGAGTAGAAGCGCGCTTTTTCGAACTCGTGGTTGGCGATGGCGTTCTCCATGCGGTGCACGATGAACTTGATGCGCTTCTGGATATCGGCGAGGTCGGCAGGGAGGGTAGTCTGGCGCAGCTTGACGCGGGCGCCGGCCTCATCGATCAGGTCGATAGCCTTGTCCGGCAGGTAGCGGTCGGGAATGTAGCGGCTGGAAGTGAAGACGGCCGTCTCGACGGCTTCATCAGTGTATGCGACGGCGTGGAACTTTTCGTAGCGATCCTTGATGCCGAAGAGGATTTTCACGGCGTCGGATTCGCTGGGCGGCGGAACCTTCACAGCCTGGAAGCGGCGCTCGAGCGAACGGTCCTTCTCGATGGATTTGCGGAACTCGGAGGGAGTGGTGGCGCCGATGCACTGGATTTCGCCGCGCGAGAGAGCGGGCTTCAAAATGTTGGCGGCATCGAGCGAACCCTCGGCCGAACCGGCGCCCACCAGCGTGTGCAGCTCATCGATGAAGATGATGGCGTTCTGATTCTCCATCAGCTCCTTCATGATGGTTTTAAGGCGCTCTTCGAACTGGCCGCGATACTTGGTACCGGCGACGATCAAAGAGAGATCGAGGGCCAGGATGCGCTTGTCGGCGAGGAAGGACGGCACGTCGCCCTCGGCAATCCGTTGCGCGAGGCCCTCCACGATGGCGGTCTTGCCTACGCCCGGCTCGCCGATCAACACCGGGTTGTTCTTGGTGCGGCGGCAGAGGATCTGGACGACGCGCTCGAGCTCGTAGTCACGGCCGATGAGCGGGTCGAGGTTGCTGTCCATGGCGGCCTGGGTGAGGTCGCGGCTGAATTCGGCCAGCAGGGAGCTTTCCTTGGGGCGCGCGGAAGCCACTTTTTCGCTCTGCGAACGCGCCAGCTCTTCGCGAATCGTGGAAAGACGCAGGCCGCGCTCGTGCAGAATCTCGGCGGCAAAACACTTTTCTTCGCGCAGCAGGCCAAGCAGCAGATGTTCGGTGCCGATGTGCTTGTGATTCAAGCGCTCGGCTTCCTCGGCGCCGTAGGCGAGCACGCGCTTGCATTCATGGCTGAGCGGGAGATCCACGGAAGTAGAAACCTTCTCGCGAACGGTGGTATGCCCTTCGATTTGCTTGCGGATGGACTCCACCGCAGCGTGCGAACGAAGGAACCGGTTCGCGAGCGCTTTGTCCTCCCGAAGAAGGCCCAGCAGCAAGTGTTCGGTCTCGATATAAGGACTACCGAACTGGCTGGCCTCATAGCGTGCGAAGAAGATCACCCGCCTTGCTTTCTCGGTATATCGCTCAAACATAGAATGTGACGCCCCCTATGACTTTAAAGATACTCCGGCGCGGCTCCGGGTTGCGGACCATCTTGCAAACCGTCTGGTACCGAGCCGGGAAGGCCCGGTACTATACCGCCCTTTTCCAAGCTGAAGACCCGGTCGCACCGTCGCGCGAAGGCCAGATTGTGAGTGACGAAAACGGAAGTGAGTTGATGGGATCGATGCAGGCCTTCCAGCAGTTCGAAAATCATTTCGCCGGTCCGGAAATCGAGATTGCCCGTCGGTTCGTCGGCGAGCAGGACGGAAGGCTTCCCGACCAACGCGCGAGCCAGCACGACTCGCTGCTGCTCCCCACCCGATAATTCACCGGCGCGGTGCAAAGCCCGCGCACGCAAACCGACCTCATCCAACCTCGACAACGCCTCCGAAGCGGCCTGAGAGTGCGCTACGCCCCGGATCAGCAACGGCATCATCACATTCTCCTGGGCCGTAAACTCAGGCAACAGGTAATGAATCTGCCAAACAAACCCAATTTCTCGATTGCGGAACTCGGCCCGTTCCGCCTCAGCGAGACCTGTAATCTCTTTACGATCGTAGTATATCGTACCGTCAGAAGGACTGTCCAGACCGCCGAGCAGATGAAGCAAAGTCGACTTGCCCGCGCCCGATTCCCCGACCAGCGCCAGCATTTCGCCGCGCTCGACATCCAAATCGAGCCCTGAAAAAATGACGAGATCCGAGCTGCCGGATTTGTAAATCTTCGTCAAGCCGCGGGCGCGAATGTACGGTTCGGACATCCAGCCCTTACGATAACGCATGTCATAGGGTTCAGCATGGGGCGGATCCAAGCGAACCCGACAGGGGAATCATTCGAGCGTTGGCACCTCGGCCGGGCTGAAGCGCGCCGCAGGGTGAACCCCGCCCCACACTGGCTCCACTACTCTCTTATAAGATGCAGGACCACGCGCCGGCGATGCGGTGAGGCGCGATGCTCGAACACGTAGACGCCCTGCCAGGTGCCGAGTGCCATACGGCCATACGCAACGGGGATCGAGATCTGGGTGAGGGTCAAGGCCGCCCGGATGTGCGAGGGCATGTCGTCCGGACCTTCAGACGTGTGACGGTACAGGCTGTCGTCTTCCTTTACGAGCCGGCTGAAGAAGGTATTGAGATCGTTGACGACGTCGGGATCGGCATTCTCCTGCACCACGAGAGACGCCGACGTGTGCTGGATGAAGACTGTCAACAGGCCCGTGCGGACCTGAGCTTGGTTGAGCCATTCGGCAATACGGCCGGTGATTTCGTACAGGCCTCTTCCGCGGGTGGGCACCTCCAGGCGGTGCGAGAGCATCATTCCACGGTCACGCTCTTAGCGAGATTGCGCGGTTGATCGACATCGCAGCCGCGGCGCACGGCGATATGGTAGGCCAGCAGTTGCAGGGGCACAATTTCCAGAATCGGCGAGAGCAGATCGGAAGAGGGCGGGACCCAGATGACGTGGTCCGCAATCTTCTGCACGTGCTCGTCCCCCTGAGTGGCTACGGCGACGACGACGCCCTCGCGCGCTTTCACCTCCTGGATATTGGAGAGAGTCTTTTCGTAAATGATCCGGCTCTCATCGCTCGCGGTGTCGCAGGTTGCGAGCACAACCACGGGTAGCTTCTCATCGATAAGAGCGTTTGGCCCGTGCTTCATCTCGCCGGCTGGATAGCCCTCCGCGTGGATGTAAGAGATTTCCTTCAGCTTGAGCGCGCCTTCGAGCGCGATGGGGTAGTGCACGCCGCGGCCGAGAAAAAGAAAGTCGTGGACATCGTGAAGCTTGCGCCCAAGAGCTTCGTAGGAGGCGTCGTTGGCAAGTACGGTTTCGAGCTTGCCCGGAATGCGGGTGAGCTCCTGCATGAGACAGCGGGAGGTGCTCTCATCGAGGCGCTCGTTGGCCTGGCCGAGATACATGGCGAGGACGAAGAGGGCGGTTAACTGGCAGGTGAAGGCCTTGGTGGACGCAACGCCGATTTCCGGTCCGGCGTGGGTGTAAATAGCACCGGCGGCTTCGCGGGTGATCATGGAGCCCACCACGTTGCAGATGGCCAAGGTCTTGGAGCCCTTCTGCTTGGCCTCGCGCTGGGCAGCGAGCGTGTCGGCGGTTTCGCCGGACTGGGAGATGACGACGGTGAGGGTATCGGGCGGGACTATGGGATCGCGGTAGCGGAACTCGCTGCCGTAGTCCACCTCGACGGGGATGCGGGCGAGTTTCTCGATCATAAATTTGCCGGCGAGGCCGGCGTGCCAACTGGTGCCGCAGGCGATGATCTTGACCTGCTTGAAGCGGCCGAATTCGGCGGGGGCGATATCCATCTCGTCGAGAAAGATACGGCCGGTCTCCTGGCCGACACGGCCCAGCATGGTGTCGCGGACGGCACGGGGCTGCTCAAAGATCTCCTTGAGCATGAAATGCTTATAGCCGCCCTTTTCCGCCATGATGGGGTCCCAGAGAACGTGGGTCACCTGGCGATTCACGGGGCGGCCGGAGAAATCGCTAAGGCGCACGCCGTCCTGGGTGAGGACCGCCATATCGCCATCGGCGAGGAAAAACATGTCGCGAGTATGGCTCAGAATGGCAGGGACGTCGGAGGCTACGAAATACTCGTTGTCTCCGATGCCGATGACGACCGGCGGGCCGGAGCGCGCGGCGACGATCTTGTTGGGATCGAGGCGTGAAACGGCGGCGAGCGCAAAGACGCCGTTGAGTTCGGCAATGGAGGCCCGGAGGGCTTCTTCGAGGTTACCCTTGAAGTGCTTTTCCACCAGGTGGGCGATGATTTCCGTGTCGGTCTGGGTCTTGAAGACGTGACCTTCGGCTTCGAGCTGGTGCTTGAGCTGAAGGTAATTCTCGACGATGCCGTTGTGCACGACGACGATGTCGCCGTTGCAGTCGCGATGCGGATGAGCGTTTTCTTCCGTGGGACGCCCGTGAGTTGCCCAGCGGGTATGGCCGATGCCGAAAGTGCCATCCACAGGACTCATGCGAACCGCATCTTCAAGGTTGCGCAGCTTGCCTTTGGCGCGCCGGACGGCCAGTTGCGTGTCGTCGGAGTAGACGGCCAGGCCGGCCGAGTCGTAGCCGCGATATTCCAGCTTCCGTAAGCCCTCGAGGATGATGGGGACCGCTTTTTGCGAGCCGATATAGCCCACGATTCCGCACATAACCAACATTATACGGTGCAGAAGAAGGGCGCCCGGATTCAGAAGACAGAGGTTCGTTATACGGAAGTTAGCATTCAGGAGTTAGAAAAGACACTGTGGACGGACCGGATGAGGTGAATGACAAGCGTCGGCCGGTATTTTGGACCGGGAGGACTTCCGTTGTTCGCAAGCCTCCGCTCCCTGACGCTCGCGGCTGCGATATGCCGGTCGGCACTCGTAACGCAGGCCGCGAGCGTGAGCGAGCGGAGGGTTAGCATACCCCCGGACGCTCCCCTAATCCAGGATCTCGACGCGGAATTCCTCGATGACGGGATTGGCGAGAACTTCGTGGGCAATCGTGTCCATGTCTTTGCGAGCCTGGTCGCGCGTGATGTTGTCGGCGAGAGCGATGTCGAAGAACTTGCCCTGCCGGACATCCTGAATTGCGGAATAGCCCAGACCTTGAAGCGCCGAGCGCACCGTTTGGCCCTGCGGGTCGAGAACAGTGGTTTTCAAGGAAACGAACACGCGTGCTTTCATGGGAAATCCGATTATCGCACGCTGAACGGCAGGATACGTGCTACACCGAAATCATATGACACTGTCACCGCCGCTTCACCGGGCTTTGGGCGTTTTCGATTCGGGCGTGGGAGGGCTGACGGTGCTAGAAGCGCTGCGCCGAAGGCTGCCCGACCGTGACTTCGTGTATGTGGGCGATACGGCGCGAGTTCCCTACGGCCGGAAGCCGCCGGAGATGGTGGCGCGATTTGCAAGGGAGATCGCCGACTTGCTCTGCGGGGTGGGAGTAGACGGCATCGTGGTGGCTTGCAACACGGCATCGGCGGTGGCGCTCCCGGGACTGACGGACAGGTGCCGGGTGCCGGTGTGGGGCGTGATCGACCCTGGTGTGGAAGCAGCGACACGCGCGGCCGCAGCGAGGCGCGTAGGCGTAGTGGGCACGAAGGGCACCATCGCCAGCGGCGCTTACCAGCGACGGCTGGAAGCACGCGGCCTCGAAGTGTGGGCCCAGGCGTGTCCCATGTTGGTACACGTGGCGGAAGAAGGGCTGGCGGATTCAGGCGAGGCGGAGTTGTTGGTCCGGCACTATCTGAGCGCCATGCCGGCGATCGATACGCTGATTCTGGGCTGCACGCATTATCCGCTGCTGCGGCACGCGTTCGAGAAGGCGGCTAGCGGGGTGAGGATTGTCGACAGCGCTGAGGCGACCGCGGAAGCGGTGAGCGCCGCGTTGGGCGAGACGCCGGACGGAGGGCTGGGCCGGGTCGTGTACCACGTGACCGGCGATCCGGCGGCGTTCGCGCACACGGCGAGGCTGATGGGCTTCGAAGTGGACCTCGGGCAGGCGCGCCATCGCACGCCAGCCCGAGTACCGCTCGGGCTCGAGGATGCCATCCTGCCCCACTAGGGCAAGCTAGTTCAAGAGCCGACCCTGGCGTAAGTAGGCCGGGGTGTCGAGATCGTCCATGTCGATTTCCATCGAGGGATCGACTTCGGCGATCAGGGCCGGCTCCGGTTCGGGCTCAGGCTCGGGTTCGATCGCTACCGGCTCGGGTTCGGGCTCGATGTAGGGAGCGGGAGGCGGCTCAGGCGGGGCCTGCACGCGGATGACGGGCGTCACGGCAATGGTGCGGCGGTCAGATACCGCGAACGGCAACGGCGCGTTCTCGGGCTGGAAGCCCGTCGCGATGACGGTGACCTTAACGGCGTCGGCCATCGACTCATTGAGGATGACACCGAAGTTGATCTGCACGTCGTCACATTCGGCGGCCTCGCGGATGATCGAGCAGGCTTCGTTGACCTCGTGCAGGCCGAGGCGGCTGGAACCGGTGATGTTGATCAGGATGCCGCGCGAGCCGGCGATGCGGGAGTCTTCCAGCAGCGGACAACTGATGGCCTGACGCGCGGCTTCGACGGCGGCCTTCTCGCCGCGGCCGATGGCGGTGCCCATCATCGCGTAGCCCATGCCCATCATGGTGGCCTTGACGTCGGAGAAGTCGCGGTTGATGAGGCCGGGCGTGGTGATGATGTCGCTGATACCTTGCACGGCTTGGCGCAACAGATCGTCGGCGACTTTGAACGACTCGAAGAAGCTGGTGCCTCTGGGGACTAGGGCCAGCAGGCGGTCGTTGGGGATCGCAATGACCGTGTCGACCGAGGAAGCCAGCAGGCCAAGACCCTGGTCGGCCAGGCGCATCCGCTTGGAGCCTTCGAAACCGAAGGGTTTGGTGACTACCGCCACCGTGAGCGCGCCGAGTTCCTTGGCGAGCGATGCGATCACGGGAGCCGCGCCGGTGCCGGTGCCGCCCCCCAGGCCGGCGGTGACGAACACCATGTCGGACCCCTGGAGCAGTTCGACAATGCGGTCGGTGTTCTCCAAGGCTGCCTGTTTGCCGATCTCGGGATTGGCGCCCGCGCCCAAGCCGCTCGTCATTTTGGCGCCGAGCTGGAGCTTGTTGGTCACCTTGCAGGCGGTGAGCGCCTGCAGATCGGTATTCATGGCGAAGAACTCCACTCCTTCGAGTCCCTCGGCCGCCATTCGCGCCACGGCGTTACAACCGCCGCCGCCCACGCCGACCACTTTGATCCGCGTGCCGTTGAGCGCTTCGTCTTCGATTTCGTACTTCAGATCGTCGATGTCAGAATCGATCAGGCCCATGTTGCCTCCTTCGGAGGCGGGGCCGGGAGCCGGGGGGCCGGGGGCCGGGGAAAGGCGCGGCCTGGGCCGGGCTCTGTTATGGATAAACCCGGCGGGCAGCGCCGCACCTTTCCCTGACCCCTGACCCCTGGCCCCTGGCCCCTTACCTCATAATTTTTCCGATCCACCCATCCTCTTTCTTCTGCCGTTCCGCATGCTTCTTCAATTTCGCGGAGTACATCGCCAGGCCGGCGGCGGTGCACCATTCGGGATCGCGCAGGGTGTCCGGCCAATCGCGAATTCCTACGGCCAGCCCGAAGCGGGACTGGCACTGCAATTCCTTTTCGGCCACGTCCGCCAGGTCGGGGAGCTTGGCTCCGCCCCCGGTAAGGAAGATGCCGCCGAGCAAAGCGTGCTCCATGCCTACGCGCGCCAGCTCGGAGCGAACGCGGCCAAACAGGTCGCTGGCGCGCGATTCGAGAATCATATTGACGTTGCGCTTGCGCGCCTCGCGTGGCTCGCGGCCTTCGAGCGTGGGCAGTTCCACCCACAGGTGCTCGGGGCACTCGGCCGAATTGCTGCACCCATATTCGACTTTGACCAGCTCTGCATCCGCGGGGCTGATGCAGAGGCCGCGCGCCAGATCGCTGGTGAAATGATCGCCGCAGACGCGAAGCGTGGACGCAAGGTACATGGAGTCGCCGTAGTAAACCACCAGTTCGGTGGATTCGGCGCCGATATCGATGAGGGCGACGCCTTCCCGCCGCTCCTCCGGCCAGACGGCGGCGAAACATGCGGCCTGGGCTTCGAAGATGGTCTCTTCGACGGAGAGGTGTGCCTCGTTGACGGCGCCCAGAAGAGAATTGTGCTCCTGGATGGACGCGGTGACGAGGTGGACGTTGATCTCCAGACGCTCGGCCAGCATTTTGCGAGGGTCACGGTGGCCGGGATGATCGTCAACGACGAAATCCTGCGGGAAGAGCTGCAGGACCATGCAGTCTTCCGGCAGATCGCGGCGGAGGGCACGATCGACCACGCGGTGGATGTCACGCTGCTCGATTTCGCGCAAGCGGCCGAGTTCCACGACACCGCGGCTGGCGGCGCCGCGAAGGGTCGGGCCGCCCATACCGACCACGGCGGATTCGACGGAGACACCAGCGGCGGTTTCGGCTTCGCGAAGGGCAGCAAGTATGGAATCGGAAACGGCCTGCTGGTCGGCGATGCGACCCTTGAGCCATCCGGCGGACTCTACGGCCGCGCTGCCGAGGAGGCGGATGCGTTCGCCTTCCAGCAGACAGATAACCATCCGGGTGCGCCGGCTGCCTGCATCGAGCCCAACTGCATAAATCGGTTTTACTGCCATGGCACCGCGATTCCTTTTGCCGTAATCCGATCGTCGAGCCGGAGATCGAAGGAGTTTACATCGGGTGACGTGCGCCGGATGTCGGGATAGTGATTGAGGAAATTCCGGTAGCGCCGGCCGAAGTTGTCGTCGCCCATCGCAAGCTCGACGGCGCGGTTTTCGACCTGCGCAACCAAGCGGAGGTCATTGAGGTCAGCGGCATTGACCTCGGAGATGTCTTTGGCCAGCGGGCCGAGATCTTCCTGAAGGCGCAACAGGGCGCGGACCTGCGCGCGACGCTCGAGATCGGATTCATTCTCACGGACGCCGCTCAGTACGGGAAACGAAAACTGCGCTTCGGCGGGCGGGTCGAGCAGTACCCCCTGCGCATCGACGAGGAGGACGCCGGAACGAAGGAAGACGAAAGCGACCGGTTGGCGCTCGCGGATCCGTACGACGAGGCGGTCGGGCCAGACCCGGGAGACCGAGGCGTCTTCGATCCAGTCGATGGCCAGCATGCGGCGGCGGCGCTCGGCCAGCGGGACGGAGAAAATGCTGCGGTCGAAATCGAGGGCGAAGACGCGCATCACTTTGGAGTGCGAAGCGTAACGCAGGCCTTCGATGACGATCGCGTCCTTGCGGTCGGACGAGAGGATGAATTGGGGATCATGGGTGACGTAATGGCGGACCTTGAGCGCGGCGACGGCTGTGGATACGCACAGGATGCCGAGCGCCACGATACCGGCGAAGATCCGCCAGCGGGAGCCGGGGCGGGGGCCCTTGGCGGCGACGCTGGCTGTAGATTTCTTGGCTTCGCGCGGCATATCAGTTGCGGCCCTCCGCGCGCAGGCGCTCCAGGAGCTTCTCGCCGGCCTGCCAGACGTTGCCGGCACCGAGAGTAAGGACGAGGTCACCCTCCCGAGCAACCTTATATAAGGCGTCCACACCGGCGTCGATGGTACCAACGTACTCGACGCCGCGATGCCCGAACTGGCGGATGCGCTCGGCTACGGATTCGGCGGTGACCCCCTCGATGGGCTTTTCGGAGGCGGCGTAGATGTCGAGGATGAAGACGTTGTCGGCCTGGTGGAAGCTCCGGCCGAATTCATCCAGAAGATGATAGGTGCGGGTGAAGCGGTGCGGCTGGAATAGGACATGGATGCGCCGGAAGCCGCACACGCGGGCGCCGTCGAGGGTGGCGCGAATTTCGGTTGGGTGGTGGCCGTAGTCGTCGACGACGGTGACGCCGCGCTCCTGGCCCCGGACCTGGAACCGGCGGTCGACGCCGCTGAATGAGTTCAGGGCCTCCCGGATCGCCTCGGGGGCGACCTCGAGTTCCATGGCGACGGCGGCGGCAGCGGCGGCGTTCAGCACATTGTGCCGGCCGGGGATGCGCAGGTGAAAGCGGCCGAGGTCGCTGGTCTTGTAGCGGAGGCGGAAATCGCTGGCAAAATGGCCGCAGCCGATCTCGCCGGCCTCGACGTCGGCCTGGGCGGTCGTGCCATAGGTGATGGTGCGGCGGCGGATGGCAGGTAGGATGGTCTGCACGTTGACATCGTCGAGGCAGACGATCACTGCACCGTAGAACGGGACCTTGTTTACGAACTCAATGAAGGCGGCCTGTATGGCCTCAAGCGACGGATAGTGATCGAGGTGCTCGCGGTCGATGTTGGTGACCACAGCGAGGATGGGGGCGAGCTTGACGAACGAACCGTCGCTTTCGTCGGACTCGACTACCAGGAAGTCGCTGTGGCCGACGCGTGCGTTGGAACCGCCCATCGTGCCCACGCGTCCCCCGACGACGACCGTAGGATCGAGGCCGGCGTGGCTGAGGATGGTGGCGGTCATGGATGTAGTCGTGGTCTTACCGTGGCTACCGGCGACCGCGATGCCATACTTGAGCCGCATCAGCTCGGCCAGGAGCTCGCCGCGGGGGATTACCGGAATCTGGAGGCGGCGGGCTTCCTGTACCTCCGGGTTCTGCTCGTCGACGGCGGAGCTGACCACCAGAGCTCGGGCGCCGGCTACGTTGGAGGCGGCATGGCCTTCATAGACGTGCGCCCCCATGGAAGCGAGGCGGTCGGTGATGGGCGACAGCTTGAGATCGGAGCCGCTGATCTCATAGCCGAGATTCAGCAACACCTCGGCGATACCGCTCATGCCGATGCCGCCGATGCCAGTGAAATGAAAGTGTTGCTGCTTAAAAAACATTTCCTTACCGTATTGTTTCGACTCGCACCGAAACTGTCAATCAAAAATTCACGCGCGCGAAGCAAGTTCCTCCAGGATCTCGGCCGCGCGGCGCGCGGCGCCGGGTTTGGCCAATTGACGGGCGGCTGCCGCCATGCGGTCAAGAGTACCGGGCGCATCCGCCAGTGCGCGTATGGTCGCAAACAGTCTCTCTCCATTTGCGTCGGCATCGCGCACCAGGCGGGCCGCACCGGCGCGCTCCATTGCTTCGGCGTTGCGGGTCTGGTGGTCGTCGGCCGCGAAAGGGAATGGGACTAGGATGGACGGCTTGCCGGCCGCCGCCAGTTCCGACACGGCGCCGGCGCCGGAACGGCATACGATGAGGTCGGCTTGGCGGAAGGCCGCAGGCATGTCGGTTATGAACGGAACAATCTCACCAGCCAGGCCGGACGAGGCGAACTCGTCACGGAGCGATTCCGACCCGGAGGCTCCGGTCTGGTGGACGATCCGAATCGGAAAGCCGGCCTGCCGGAACAGCGGCCAGCTCTGGCGCGCGGCCCGGTTGAGGGTCCGAGATCCCTGGCTGCCGCCGGTAATAAGCACGGTAAGAGTGTCGGCTCGCGGCTTGGGCGGGATCTGGAAGAACTCTTCGCGCACCGGTAGGCCGGTGAGTTCGGTGCAGCCGGCGCGGAACCAGCGGGCGGTTTCGGGAAAAGAGATTAGGGCGCGGGAGACGAAGCGGGCGATGACGCGATTGGTGAAGCCGGGAACTGCGTTGGGCTCCATGACGACTACCGGCGTCCGCTTGAGGAGCGCAGCCATGACCGGCGGACCGGCGACATAACCGCCCATACTGAAGACGGCGGCGCCGCGGAGTTTCAGGCAGCCGAGAGTGGTGAAGGGGAGTTTTGCGAGGGTAGTGAGTTTTCGAGCAAGGCTGACGCGGTTCAGACCCCCGATATCGATGTAGATCAGTGGGAAGCCCGCGGCTGGTACGAGTTTCGCCTCCAGGCCACGGGTCGTGCCGACGAAGAAGGCTTGGTGGCCGCGGGCGCGGAGTTGGCGCGCGACGGCGAGGGCGGGAATGATGTGGCCGCCCGTGCCGCCGCCAGCCATGAGAAAGGGGGTGGGGGCTAGGGGCCGGGGCGGGGAAGATGGCTCGCTGCGCTCGCTCATATTCTTTTGGGGAGGGCGTCGCCGAGAGTACAGAGCTGGCGGCGCAGGGATTGAACTTGCTCTAGGAGCTTTGTGCCGCCCTGCGGTTGCAGGTATGGCAGACGGGCGGCAATCTCGAGTTGCGTTTCCACCCCGGCCAGGGATGCCGGTAGGACGGCTACCCGCCGCCGGTACTCCCGCGTGGTCGCGCGCCTGTAGCCCGCGGCGACGTTGGAAGACACGGAGACGGCGGCACGCCGGATCGGATTCGCTAACCCACGTCGCTCGCTTTCCGGGAACACCCCCGTCGTAACGTCCCTCCCATATCGCCATACGTTCCAGTCGCGACAGTTTTCAACCTTGCTCATCCAGACAACCGCTCGCGAAGCGAGCCACCTTTCCCCACCCCGCCCCCGCTCCCACCCTTCTCTCACCCCGCATGCTCACTCACATTCATCAAAATCCCCAACAACGCCAACGTGCTCAGCAGCGAGCTGCCTCCATAGCTCACCAACGGCAGCGGGATCCCCTTTGTCGGCATCATTCCAAGAACTACGCTCATGTTGATAAAGGCTTGGGTGACGACAACGACGGTGACGCCGAGAGCCAGGTAGCGGCCGAAATCGTCGCGCATGCGAAAGGCAGCACGGAGACCTCGCCAGAAAACGATGGTGAAGCCAATGAGGAGGCCGACGGACCCGATGAGGCCGGTCTCCTCGCCGACGACGGCGTAGATGAAGTCGGTGTGGGCCTCCGGCAGGTAAAGGAGCTTTTGCCGCCCGTTCATGAGGCCGACCCCCGCAGGGCCACCGGCTCCGACCGCGATTTTCGACTGCTCCAACTGGTAGTTGGAATCGCGCGTGACCAGCACCTTTTCCAGGCGCGCCTTGACATGGCCCCCGGAATCAAAGCGCGAGATGATCTTGAATTCGGGATCGAAGAAACGCACCACGCGGGCCAGTCGATAGGGCTGCTGCCAGACCGAGATCAGGACTCCGACCGAAGCTACGGCGGCGACGATGCCCACGTAGCGAAGATCGAGGCCGGCCACGAAGAAGACGATGATCGCCGAGAGGCCGAGCACGAAGGCCGTTCCGAGATCGGCCATGACCACCCACCAGATGACCAGGCCCACCGCGAGGGCCGCAGGGGTTAGGGTGTAGCGCGGGTGGTTGATCGCGGGCGCGCGCCAGGTTACGAAGAATGCCAGAAAGATGACAAGCGCGGGCTTGGCGAGCTCGGAAGGCTGAACTCCGAGGAAGTTAAGCGCGCCGGGAGCGCGCAGCCAGCGGTGATGCGAAGGATCGAGAAAGTAGACGGCGAACAGCAACAGGATCGCGACGCTGATGGCGCCGAAAGCGACGGCCGGGTTCTGGAACTTTTGATAGGAAACGCGCTTGAGGGTCATCATGATAGCGATAGACACGACGGCCCAGCCGCCCTGCCGGATGACGAAGTACCAGCCGGAACCGTAACGCTGGTCGAGGCTGGCCATGATGGAGGAGGCGCTGTAAAGGATCAGAACCCCGAACAGCAGCATGGCCAACACGGCGCCGAAAAGAATCCAGTCGGTCTTGAGACGGTACGCCATAGCTTATTTCTTCTCTTCCAGACGGTTGACGATTTGTTTGAAAACTTCGCCGCGGTGCTCGTAGCTGCGGAACTGGTCGAAGCTGGCGCAGGCCGGAGCGAGCAAGACGGTGTCGCCGGGTTGGCCGTGGGTGTAGCCGTGGGCGATAGCAGCATCCAGAGTGCCGGCTTCGACCAAACGAACGGCGCCGGCAAGCGCAGCCGAGATTTTGGGGGCGGCGGCGCCGATCACCAGGGCCGCGCGCGCCTTGGAGGCGAGGGGGGCGCGCAAAGGCGCGTAGTCCAGACCCTTATCCTTGCCTCCGAGGATGATCCAAACGCCGGAGGAGAAGGCATCGAGGGCTTTAAGGGTGGCGTCGACGCTGGTGGCTTTGGAATCGTTGTAGAAGTCGATGCCGGAGAGACGGCGCACGAATTCGAGGCGGTGCTCGACCGCTTTGAAAGTACGCACCGCGGCGGCGATGGCTGTGTGGGGGACTCCGGCCGAGGACGCTGCGATGGCGGCGGCAAGAACATTTTCCACGTTGTGGAGGCCCCGGATGGGGATCTCGCTCCGCTCCATGAGGAGCTTCTCGTCGAGAACGAGCTTGTCGCCGCAGAGCTGGGCGCCGGGCGTGACCTTGCGGCGGCTGCTGAACCATTCGACCGAAGCGCGGGTGTGGTCGGCCCAGGAGGCGGTGACCGGGTCCTCGGCATTGAGCACGGCGCAATCGCCGGGCTGCTGGGTCTCGAACATGCGGCGCTTGGCGGCGGCGTAGTTTTCGAAGGTGTGGTGACGGTCGAGGTGGTTTTGGGTGACGTTCAGTCCCAGGGCGATATGGGCGCGGAATTGGGAGATGGTTTCGAGCTGAAAGCTGGAGAGCTCGAGGACATTCCAGCCGTCGCCGCGCGAGGTATCGATCATGGCCGTGACGGGGGTGCCGATGTTGCCGCCGACCTGGACGGGGACGCCGGCGTGGCGGAGGATGTGACCGATCAGGCTGGTCGTAGTAGTCTTGCCGTTGGAGCCGGTGATGCCGATGTTGCGGCCATTGAGATAAGGCGCCGCCAGCTCGACCTCGCCGACGACGCGGGCGCCGCGGGCCCGTGCAGCTTCCAGGGGCGGCAGGTCGGCGGGAACGTCGGGCGAGAGGACGATGAGGTTGCGGCCTTCGAAAACTTCCGGGCTCTGGCGGACGAAAGGGATGGAGAGGCGCGTGAGCAGTTGGGCGGCCTCGGGAAGCTCTTCGAGCGGCTTGAGATCGGTAGCGAGGACTTCGGCGCCGCGGCGGGCGAGGAGTTCGGCCGATGCCAATCCGGATTTTTTCATGCCTACGACGAGAGCTTTGGTCATCGGAGTTTTAACGTCGTGAGCGCGAACAGGGCGAGCACGAGGCCGGCGATCCAGAAGCGCGCGATGATTTTCGATTCGGTCCACCCCTTGGCCTCGAAGTGATGATGCAGAGGCGCCATCTTGAAGATGCGCTTGCCGTGGCGGAGCTTGAAGCTGCCCACCTGGAGGATGACGGAGACAGCTTCGAGAATAAAGATGCCACCGATGAAAAGGAGCAGCACTTCCTGCTTGATGAGGACGGCCACCACGGCCATGGCGCCGCCGAGGCCGAGCGATCCCACATCGCCCATGAAGATCTCGGCGGGGTGGGCGTTGTACCAAAGGAAGCCGAGCGAGGCACCGGTCATGGAGCCGCAAAAAACCGTGAGCTCGGAGGTGTGCGGGTTGCGGGCGATCTGCAGGTACTCGGCGAGCTGGGAGTGTCCGCTGGTGTAGGCGAGAATCGTGAGCGCCCCGGCCGCGATGATGGTTAGGCCGATGGCCAGACCGTCGAGACCGTCGGTAAGGTTGACCGCGTTCGACATGAAGACAACGACCAGGGCTACGAAAATACAAAAAGGCGCAACACCAAGGATGTACGTCCACGGATTGGATAGCAGCGGCTGGATGATGAATGAGGGCTTGAACTGCTTGAAGAATGGGGTATTCATAAAGGTCGAGTAACTGTTGCCGGCGCGCATGACAAGAAGGACGGCCGCGAAAGCGAAGCCGACAGTGAACTGATAGACCAGCTTGCGCTTTCCGGAAAGGCCGAGGTTGCGGCGGCGTGTCACCTTCGCGTAGTCGTCTAGAAAGCCGATCCAGCCGAACCCGACGAGCGCGGCCAGCGCGATCCAGACGTAGGCAAAACGAAGATCGGCCCAGAGCAGTGTGGGAATGACGATCGAGATGATGATGAGGACGCCGCCCATGGTCGGGGTGCCGGCCTTCTTCTGATGGGACTGCGGACCCTCCTCGCGAATGTACTGGCCAATTTGGAATTCGCGGAGCTTGTTGATGAGCCAGGGGCCGAGGACGATGCAGAGGAATAGCGCGGTGAGACTGGCGAAGGACGTGCGGAACGTGACGTAGCCGAAGACGCGAAAGGGGCTGACGTGACGATAGAGTTTTTCGAACAGGAGGAAGTAGAGCATTGTCTATTGGCCGCCTCCCATGCCGTAAGTTCTGGCGCAGTGCCGAGGGATCCAGGGGCGATTGATGCCTCGAAGACTGACATCCGCCCGAAGTGGGGCAGGTTGGCAACCGGCGGGCCGATAGCGGGTGCCCTCTGGGCGCGGCCCATCCCGCCCCGCAGCCGACCTATCGGGTCGGACATTGCTCAGGCAGGAGTCAACAAAGCCGTCCGTCCTCCAGGTCGGGACGGCACGACTAAAGCCGGGCCCTGATACGAAGGGGCAAAGCAGGCCGGGCATCTATTGGCCGCCTCCCAGGAACGCGTCCAGAGCGCGCTCCACTCTGACGCCGCGCGAGCCTTTGAACAGGACGGCATCGCCCGGGCGCGCGAAGCGGCGCGCGGCGAGGCCGGCTTCAGCCGGATCGGCGAAGAAGACGGCGGTTGGTCCGGCGGCCTCAACCATCGCCTGGGCATCGCCGCGCACGCCGATCAGGAAGTCGACTCCGTGCTCGACGGCATAGCGGCCCAGCTCACGGTGCAACCGCTCAGAGGACCGGCCCAATTCCAGCATTTCGCCCAGGACGGCGATGCGGCGGGCGGCGGGCGTCTCGCGCAGCACGTCGACCATCGATTTCGCGGCTTCGGGATTGGAGTTGTAGCAGTCGTTCCAGATGGTGATGCCGTTGTGCTCGAGGCGCTCGCCGCGCATTTTGCCGGGAGTGAATTGGCGCACCGCGTCGCGCAGGCGCTCGGGAGCGATATGGAAGACGCGCGCCACGGCGATGGCGGCCAGCAGGTTCATCACCGCGTGGCGGCCCACCATGGAAGTTTCGAACTCCGTTCCGGAAGCGCGAAAGCGGGTGCCGGCGGCGCTTTCCTCGATGACCTCCGCGCGAATTTCAGCGCATTCGGAAAAACCGAAGGTGAGGGAGGGGCCGGGGTGGACGTCGCGGAAGCCGCGCACGCGCGCATCGTCGCCATTCAGAATCGCGGTGCCGCCGCGAGGCAAGGCTTCGATCAGCTCACGCTTGGCGGCAGCTACGCCTTCAATGCCGTTTTCGAAGAACTCGACGTGAGCATAGCCGACATTGGTTACCACACCGATCTCGGGGCGCGCGAGGGCGGCCAATTCGCGGATTTCGCCCGCGTGATTCATTCCCATTTCGAGCACGGCGGCGCGGCTGGCATCGGGCAGCCGGAGAATGGAGAGCGGCACGCCCACGTGATTGTTCAGATTGCCCACGGTGCGGCCGGTGGCAAGCGCCACGGAAAGCAGATCGGCGATGGCATCTTTGGTAGTGGTCTTGCCGGCGCTCCCGGTGACGCCGACGACGGGACCGGAATAGCGGGTGCGGGCAAACGATGCGGCCTGCTGCAGGGCTTTCAAGGTGTCAGAAACGAAGAGTACGGTCGGCAGGCCGCTCAAATCGACGGCCTGCCCCACGGCTGCTACGATGGCGGCGGCGCCCTTTTCCGTGGCCGCGGAGATGAAGTCGTGGCCGTCGTGGTTGGGGCCTTGGAGGGCGAAGTAGACATCGCCCGGGTTTTGTGTCCGGGTGTCCACGCTCCAGCCCGAGACACGGATGGGCGGCGGCGCACCCTCCGCGCCCATAGCATGCGCTATGTCTTGTAATTCCAGGGTCATGGCCTATTCATTCCTTGTGATACCCATAACCCTTTAGCACTTCTCTCGCCACGACGCGGTCGTCGAAGTCAATGGTCTTATCCTTTAATACCTGGTAGGTCTCGTGGCCCTTGCCGGCGAGGATCACGATGTCGCCTTCGCGGGCCTCCTTAAGGGCGCGCGCGATCGCGGTGGCCCGGTCGGGCTCTACGATGTGCGGAACGTCGACGCGCCGGATGCCGACCAGCGCGTCGTTCATGATGGTGAGCGGATCTTCGGAGCGCGGATTGTCGCTGGTGAGCACTACGAAGTCGCTGGCTTCGGCGGCAGCCTGGCCCATGAGCGGCCGCTTGGTGCGGTCGCGATCGCCACCGCAGCCAAACAGGGTAATCACTCGCTTGGGGTTCAGCGTGCGCGCGACGGCGATCACGTTGCGAAGGGCGTCATCGGTGTGCGCGTAGTCCACTGCGACGACGAACGGCTGCCCCTCATCCACCCGCTCGAAACGGCCCGGAACAGCGCGCAGTTCGGCGATGCCGCGAGCGATGGTTTCCGGATCGATCCCGTAGCTCAATCCCGTAGCGCAGGCGGCGAGAATGTTGTACACGTTGATCTTCCCGATGAGCGGCGATTCCACGGCGAAGCGCTGCTTGCCGTACTGCACGTCGAATTTGAGACCGTTGAAGCCGGAGGAGATGTGACGGGCCCGCAGGTCGGGGTCGGCGCCGAGACCGTACCACAGCGCGCGCGTCGCCGGGTCGAGCTTGAGGCGGCGCGCGTATTCATCGTCGCGATTGAGGACGGCAAACGGAGGGGGCGGCCCGCCGGCGCCTTCGAAGAGCTTCTGCTTCGCCGCGAAATAGGCTTCCATGGTTTGGTGGAAATCGAGATGGTCGCGGGTGAGGTTCGTAAAAACGGCAGTGTGGAACTCGAGACCGTAGACCCGGCCGAGCTCGAGCGCATGGGAGGAGACTTCCATGACGGCGTGGGAACCGCCGGCCAATGCCAGCTCGGCGAAGAGGCGGACGAGATCGAGCGACTCGGGAGTGGTATTGACGGCGGGGAGTACGCGGCCGGCAAGGTGGTATTCGATAGTGCCGACGAGGGCGGTAGTGTGGCCGGCGGCGCGCAGGACGGATTCGATGAGGAAGCCGGTGGTGGTCTTGCCGTTGGTGCCCGTGATTCCGGCAAGGGAGATACGTTCGTCGGGTTTGCCGTAGAAATTGCGCGCGGCCAGCGAGAGCGACTGGCGGCCGTGAGCGACGCGGATCCAGCGGGATTGGAGGGCTTCGGGGGCTTCGGATTCGCTGACCACGGCGATAGCGCCAGCGGCGAGCGCCTCCTGCGCGAACTTGCGGCCATCGGCGCGCGCTCCGGGGAAGGCGAAGAAGAGGTAGCCGGGCTTCACGCGCCGGGAGTCATACTCCAGTCCTTCAATCGCGAGCGCGGCAAGCTCCGGCGGGATAGGTTCCAGCAACCGAACTCCCGAGAGGATCTCGCCGAGATTCATCGTGCAAACCGTACGCGGATGCGTTCCCCCTGATGTAAAGCTGAGCCTGCGGGCGGAAACTGCACGCGCGCCACGCCGCTGCCGGCGGGCAAGACGGTCAAACCTTTGGCGGCTGCTTCGGCCAAAACGGCGCGCATGGATTTGCCGCGGAAGTCGGGAACCATGGAAGCGGAAACGGCCGCAGCGGCGGGCTTGGATTGCGGTAGAGCGGCGTCTTCGTCGGGGTCCTCCAGAATGTTAGGACCGTCGCTGAGATCGGCGAAAGCGACATCGTCGTTTTCGGCCGCGGTGTTGGCCGCGATCGCTGTTGCGGGCGGTGCATCAGGCAGGTCTTTGGGGACATCGAAGACTCGCAGGGCCTCCTGAGCAACCGTATGAAATACGGGAGCGGCCGCGCGCCCGCCGTAGCCGCCGCTGCCGTGCGTACCGTTAAGCGTCACTACTACCACGATAGCCGGATTGTTGAGCGGCGCGAAGCCCATGAAGGAGCCGTTGTAATTATGAGTGTAATGTTTGGTAATGAAATCGAAGATCTGTGCAGACCCGGTTTTGCCGCCGACGGAATACCCCTCGAGGCGCGCTTCCGGGAAGCCGGTGCCGCCGGGCAGAACGACGCCCTCCATCATCTGTCTCATGGTGATCGCGGTTTCGGGGTTGATCACGCGGACGGGCGGCGCCGACGCTATGGTTTCACTACCACGGCGCATCACCAGGCGCGGGCGAACGAGGAGACCGCCATTGGCGATGACGCATGCGGCCTGCGCCAATTGCAGAGTGGTCACGCTGACTTCCTGGCCCATCGAGATCGAGGCGAGTGAAGTCTTGCCCCAGACCTTCAAGGGGCGGAGCCGGCCGCGGGTTTCACCAGGCAGAGGGACGCCGGTCCTCTGCCCGAAGCCGAAGCGGCGCACATAGTCGTACATGTGATCCTGGCCGACCTGCATTCCGATCTTGATGGCGCCGACGTTGGAAGAATGCTTCAGAACGTCGGCCAGGGAGATGATGCCGTATCCGCCATGAGCTTCATGGATGGTGCGGCCGAAAAGCGTGATGGAACCTCGGCCGCAATCGATCATGCTGGCGGGCGTGAGCCGCGTTGTCTCCAGGGCGGCGGAAAGGGTCATGACCTTGAACACCGAGCCCGGCTCGAACGGCACCGCGATGGCGTGGTTGGCGCGCGCCAGGGGATCTTCGCCTTCGTGCGGAGGCACGTTGGGATCGTAGGTGGGATAACTGGCGAGGGCGAGGATGTCGCCGTTGTGCGGGTCCATGACGACGACGCTGCCGGAGCGGGCATTCTTGGCAGCTACCTGGGCGGCGAGTTCGCGCTCGGCGACGAATTGCAGCCGCTCGTCGATGGTAAGTGTGAGGGAAGTGCCGGGCTTGGGCTCATTGGAGAGAAGCGAATCGACGCCGCGGCGTTTGACGTCTGTGAGCAGGCGCTCACGGCCGGGGATGCCGCGGAGAACTTCATCCAGGGCCATCTCGATGCCGCCGTTGCCGCGTTCCTCAAAATCGACGCCGCCGAGAATATGGGCGGCGAGAGGCCCGTTGGGATAGTGGCGCTGGCTTTCCTCGTCGATATCGATCCAGTCGAGCCGCATATTGCGCAGGCTTTTGGCCTCCTCGAACGGGATCTTCTTTTTCACCACCAGGTAGCCGCGGTGATTGTCCAATGCGTTCTGCATGCGGCCGTACAGCTCGGTGCGGTCCATGTGGAGAACGAGAGCGAGAATTTCGGAGGCGACGCGGAGGTCCGGCACCTTCAGCGGATTGATGTGGACCGATTCGGTGGGCACGCTCATGGCGAGCGGCGCGCCGGCGCGGTCGAAGATACTGCCGCGGGGTGCGGGGATTTCAATGACGAGTTCCTGGCGGGCGCGCGCCATGGCGGCATACTGCCGATGATGCAGCACCTGCAAGGAAACGAGTTTGAAAAAGATGGCCGCGCCCCAGAGAACGACAATCCCGGCGAGCCATATCAGCCGTCGCTCCACCATGACGCGCCACCTTGTTCCCTACGATCCCACGCTTTCACGCGAGCCCTGGCGAGTTTCGCTCGCCGGACAAGCTGAAGCATGTCCCACCTACTTCACCATGGCCACGGCGCCCGAAGGCTTACCGTCGAGCCGCACGACCTGACCTGTTTTGGGAGTTACCAGATTCTGCCGTTCGGCCAATTTTTCCAGCCGCTCAGGGCTCAGCAGTTCGGCTTCTCGCAGCTCGAGCGTCCGCCGCTCGTCCAGCAGGCGGCGCTCTTCGGCCTTGAGAGATTCGAGCTTGTAGCCGGCAAGCGTGCTGGCCACGCTGGGCGCGAGGACGCCGGTGAGCAGGACGAGGACCATCGCAGCCACGCAGATCGCCGACCAGCAGGCGCCGCCTGCTTTAGGATCGGGCTCGCGCACCAACCTGCTATTGTCGATTTTCTTGCAGTAGAAGAAGACGTCCTCCTGCGGCAGCGCCCGCAGACGGTATGGATCTTTTTCGATGCGCAGGGCCGCGGGCGCGGGTCCCTGAGTTCTCCGAAAGAATATCGGCATGGTGGCCATGTATAGCTCCTAGCGTCTAGCTGCCAACTTCCAACTCAATTCCACGCAGCTTCGCGCTGCGCGAGGCTGCATTCTGAGCGATCTCCTCTGCACTCGGCTGGAGCGGGTGTTTGGTAAGAATCTTCGCCCGCCCTTGGGCCGCGAGCTCCCGAAAACGCACCTTCACCTTACGGTCGTCCAGCGACATGAAACTGATGATTACGATTCGGCCGCCGGGCGCCACGATTTCGGGCGCTATCTCGAGCAGCCGGTCTAATTCCGCGGGCTCGTCGTTTACAAACATGCGCAGGGCTTGGAACGTTCTGGTAGCGGGATGCAAACGGCCCGTCCTGGGCACGGCCCGCTCCACCACATCGGCCAGATGTAGTGTGCTCCGTATGGGCCGTGCTCGGACGATTGCTCTGGCTACCTTCCGCGCCCTCCTTTCTTCGCCTAGCTGGTAGATCAGGTCGGCGAGTGCATGTTCTGCCGTGTGATTGACGAGATCGGCCGCCGTCATGCCCGTGGATCGATCCATGCGCATGTCCAGCGGCCCATCCGCCAAAAATGAAAAACCCCGTTCCGGAGCCGTCAGTTGATACCGGCTCACACCCAGGTCGGCCAGCAGACCGTCGACCTGGCTGAAACCCGTTTCCGATACCGCTCGGCCGAGAGCCGCAAACGACCCGTGATGAAACCGGATCCGCTGGGGCCAGGCTTGCGTGTTCTCGCGCGCCAGGGCCAGCGACTGCTCGTCGCGATCGTTCGCGATCACAAGGCCCGCGGTCAGCCGCTCGGCGATGAGCCTCGTGTGTCCGCCCAACCCCGCGGTGGCATCGAGATAGACCCCATCCGGACGCACGGCCAAAAGCTCCAGCGCTTCGGCGGCCATCACGGAGAAATGCATAAGTCATCAGACGAGCCCCACCATCTCCAACTTATCGAGGGCGTCGGGCGCGAGATGTTCGCACTCTTCGACCTGCTCCTTATAAACCGGTTCACTCAGAACCTGAATGTGTCCTCGGAACGCATACATCCGTACGGGCTGATTCTCGATGCCGAGCTTGCGGCGCAGTTCCGGCGGAAACAGGATGCGGCCCTGGGAGTCCATTTCCGCTTCGCCGCCGTAGTGGTTCGCCCGGAAAGCCAGGACACGGGCGGTCTTGGGGTCATCGCGGTAGGTCTCGAAGAACTTTTCGTTTTGACGCCAGATCTGCATCGGATATACTTGGGCCGTGCGTTCGTCAAGGCTGGTTACAAACAGCTTTTTTTCCCGAAGGGCGAAGAAAAACTGCTGGAAGTCCGCCGGCACTTTGAGGCGGCCTTTGTCGTCGAGCCTGGCGGCATATGTTCCGCGCGGAGGCTCGATCATCAGCAGCTCCTGAAAGCCCTCCATATTTGTAGTTCCACTTTAAGGCCATTTTTAGGCCACAACCTATAGTGGCACAGGAATTCCCGCATTTCAACAAGAATCAAAGCAGAACTCTCTGATTTTTTGGGGGTTAATTGTCCACAACGTAATCTACACCGATTACGTTATGGTACAAGATGTGGGGCTTAATGGCGAAGAAGTGGCGAAAATGAGGGAAAGAATGGATCCGCGAGAAGTCACGAGCAAAGGGAGCAAAGGAGGCACCGCGTATTCGTTGCTCGCGGGCTCCTTTGCTCCTTTACTCCTTTGTCACTGACTACTGCACCGGGATCTGGCTGCCGGCGCTATAGGCTGGCGCGGTTGCACCCGGGGGAATCACACCAACCGAAAACACCACGTTATTCGCCTGCGGAGCGTCCTGCGGAATTTGGAATGTGATGGAGTAGACACCCTGGCGGTCCGGCGACAGCTGGGCGGACTGGACCACCGTTCCCTCGTTATTGACGCCCACGATCATCTGTCCGGTCACGGTGGATGGCGTCCCCGGAATAGGCAGTGCATTGGTGGCAACCGACGGGCTGACCGGGCCCAAACCCGTGACGAGGGCGGTGACGAACTCGCCGCGGCGAGCGGGGTTCTGCGGACTCACAAAGCTCCCATCCGGGCGTACGATCACGGCCCGGGAAACGCCGTCCGACTGCACCGTGGAGAAGATCCCGGGGCTGGCGGCGAGCACAGGCACGTTCACCGTGCCGGTGGAACCGCTGGCGCTGACCGTAACCGGCACGGCGCTCGCGGGCGTGACATCGCACGGCAACAGGAACGTGACTGCATTGGCCGAAACCGAGACGACGGGTGCGTAATCGTTGGAGTTGAAAGCGACCGTGACGCCGCTGAGCGACAGCGGCAGAGGACCAACTAAAGGCGCGCTCACACTTCCCGCGACGGCCGGCGCAATGCCGGATGCCGCGATCGTGACCAGGCCGCAAGGCGAAATCGAACCCTTCTGCTGGTCGGCGCCGTTCACAAAGTTGGAAGCACTGAAGACCACGGGCGCATTTACAACCAGGTTGAAGATTTGAGACAACCCGCCGGCGCTGGCTGTGACGATGACATTTCCAGTGGTAGAGCCGGCCGTGGCGGTGACTTGCGCGACTCCGTTCGCATTCGTCACGGCGCTGGCAGCGGAAAGCGTGGCCGGTCCCGACACCGCAAACGCCACCGTGATATTGGCGACGGATCCGCCATTCACCGCAACCTGCACCGCGAGTGGAGTGCCGAAAGCCTGGCCGACAACCGTGCTCTGCGCATCACCAGAAACCTTGGTCAGGCTCGAGAGAGTGACGGGCGGAATGACGGTCGCGGTGAAGCTGGCCACCTTGGACCCGTCACTGGCGGACGTAGCCCTGATGGTCACGTTTCCCGAAGCCGTCGAAGAGAGTGTCACACCGGTCGTCACCTGACCGGTCGAGCTCGTAACGGTGGTCTGATTGGTCAGCGTCGCTGCGGTGGTGGGCGCAACCGACCAGATGACGCCCTGGCCGGCCAACGGATTGCCGCTGGTATCTTTCATCGTCGCCACCAGCGGGCTGGGCAGGGCTGAGCCGGGACTCGCAGACTGATTGTTGCCGCTGGTTACAGTGAGAGACCCGATGCTGGCGGCTTTCACGGAAAGATTGATATTGCCGGTGAGCCTGTAGCCCTGCGCCAGAGGCGGAATAGTGTTCGGGCTGTAAACGATGCCGGTGGGGTTAAAGAGCGTGCCGGCCGCATAGCCTGGAATGCTCGTTCCGTCGCTCCATATACCCGCGGGAATGCCGCCCACGAGCACGATCACCTGGTGGGTGCTTCCGCCGACGGGGCCGAATCGAGGAGTGCAGGTCGCGGTGCCGGTGGAATCCGAGAGCACCGAGTACGGATCGGCTCCCGCTCCTGTCTGACAGTAAGCCGACGGCTGGTTCGGCGACGGCCCGGATGAGCCGTCATCGTTGATCAGTCGAACCGAAACACCCGGAACAGGTCCGCCACCGTTCAGAGCTTGAATTCTTACGGTGAACGGCGCGCCAGCGCCGCCGGCACTACCCGAGATCCCACCTAGAGGGACTTGTGAGAAATCGATAAACATCTGATCGACCGAGAGACCATTCCCGGCGCCGCAGAAAACGGTGGTGCACGGAACTGCATTGGTCAGAGTGAATGTTTGCGTGATGTTGCCTGCCGAAACGGTGATGGTCGATGGCAGAGTTGGCGACCCGCCGGGAACGAAGCCGATATTGAGAAAAGGTGAGACGGTGGTGGAACCGTCGGCACCGGTGTTGGTTGACAGCGTCGATCCGCCCCCGAGTATCGCGGGACCGGTTACCACAGTCCACGTAGTGGGGTAACTCGGAATGGGATTATTATTGGCGTCGGTGACGATGGCATAGAGTGCGCCCGGAAAGGTCGGCGGGGGCGCGGCGGTGCAACCGGCAGAGCAAACCAACTGCCCGTTCCCCATGACCACCGCAATGTTGGCTGGAGTTTGCGCGCTGGCAAACGGCATGGCAGTAGCAGCAGTTACGATCGCCGCTAAGACAGTAAAACAGCGTCGATTCAAGATTACCTCCTCGTTCAATAACGTGAACACGGATTTGTCTAGGTGGGACGCGGGAAGATGTAGTGTATCACATTCCGGAAAAACAAGGACCGGGTGGATAAAGCGCGTGGCGGGGCTCAAATCAAAAAAAAGAGGGGAGCCGAAGCTCCCCTCTGATACAGCAGGTTAGCTAATTACTGACCGAGCGATTCCGAGGCCGGACCGCGCGTGAGATTCGGAATCGGAGTTCCGAGAATATCCGCGAGGTAGCCCATGGCGAGATTGCGCGCACCCAGGTCGCTGACGAACGCGAATCCGTGAGCATACTGGAAGTTGCAAACCGCAATCACGTAGCCGGAGAAGCCCGGCGCCACAACGGAAGCGCCCCAGGCCTGGATGGTGCCGGCGGCCATCAGCTGCGAGCTCGTCGGAGTCGTAGTCTGATAACCCGCACTGCCCAGGAAGCCTGGGTTGGTACTCGGCGGAGTGGAACCGTACCAGTAAATGGAGCAGTATCCAACCTGAGCCGCGGTGCCAAACGGATCCTGCGTGGTATTGGCCACCGCCAACCCAGTATCGAATCCGTTAGTGTTGATGACGTACGGATACAAGAGAGCCGACTGACAGATGGAGATCGTCAGGGCGTTGCTTGCCGTAGAAGTATCCGCGAACCGCGGGATGCCAAGTGAGGACGAAGCCTGGCCTCCAGCGCTTAGAGTGAATGCACCCTGGGTCGGAATCGGGGCATAGCTCATGTTCACGGTCATAGTACTGGGCGCGGGCGGCGAGTTGCCGGCCACGTTGGCGGTGTAAGCGATCAGGTACTCGAAGCCGAAGTTCTCAATGGCGTTCGGCAGCGAGTTCACGACTTCCCAAACCGCACTCGCGGAACCGTTGACGATGGTCAGCGGAGCATAACCAACCACTGAACCGGTCGGGCTGGTGACGCCGCTGGTGATCGTACCCGTGGCGCTGACAGCCGGCAGCGAGGCGGTGCTGGTGCCACCGGGTGTTACCGGACCGCTATCCGGAGAGGTCTCCGAAACAATCAACTGCGCGAACGAACTCGTGAACGGAGACGCCGGCGCGGCGGGCAGCGCCGGGCCGTTGTTGCCGTTGTTGAGGTTCTGGACGCTCACAAACAGGCTCACGCCGGAAGGAATGTTATTGAACACAGCCTTCAGACGGGTGCCCCAATCAGCGTAGCCAGGAGTGCTCTGCGCGCCGCTGGCGCCAGTAGCGCTGTTGTACGAAGTAAAGGTCGGAGTGAAACCGGACTCAGTGTTGTAGATGTTGCCGGGAACGGTCTGAGTCAGGGACCCTCTTACCTTGAACGCCGTACCTTGTTGTTCGGTGAAGTTCAGCGTACCGAACCCGATCGCGCCACCAGTACTCGTCGTACTCTGACACTGGTTTCTGTTGAGAGCCGTCGAGAGGCCGGAGGTGCTGGTATCAAAGCTCTTCGCCACGTTGGTTTTGATGCTCTGGCTGATGTAACCAACCGTCAGCGTCGAGTTCGTGACCGGCAGCGAAGTGCTACCGCTGATCGCGATGGCCGCAACAGCGTTGGCCGGAATCGGGCCGCCGCCGGTGATGCCGTTCGCGTTCACGCGGATGTTCGTGATCCGGTAGGTGCGGAAAGCGCCGCTCGAAACCGGAGGCTGAACCGGGATACCGAAGAACGTCACGGATCCGCCGCTCACGATGCCCTGGAATACGTTGGCACCGGCGCTGCCAATCGCAGCTTGTTGCACCGGAACACCGAGCGTATTGCCCGCCTGGAAAGCGGCGTAGTCCACAGGCGCCGTACCGGCTCCGCCGACTTGCTGCACGCAACCATTGGCACCGGCGCCAGCGTTCGGAACCGGCGTGCCACCGGCCAGACACGGCGTCTGCGGCACGGTGTTGCCGTACTGCACACCCGTGGCGCCCGATGCCGCGATGCCCGGGTCGTCAACCAGCAACAACGCTTCGGAAGCGTTGGTGATGTTGGCGGTGTTCAGCAGACGGCTGGTGACCGTGCCGTTCATGTAAACGGTGATATTGGCCGTCGGAATCGTCGCACCTGCCGCCAGCGGAACGCCACCGGTACATTGCAATAAGATATCGCCCACCAACTCCGTCAAGCCCTCCGACCGCAACTGGGGGGTCACGGCGGCAGAGGCGTTACAAGTAAACGGGGTGGTGGTCTGCGCGCCGGCCAGCCCCGCGAACAGGGCCAACGCAGTTAGCGCAAGAATCCATTTGCGAAAATCTGCCATTTCCTTCTCCTTATAGAGTTAACAAAGTCGAATCGGTCGAAGTTCTTTTTTTAACCTGAGCCTCAATTCTCTTAGACCGTCGCACAACCTAAGGAACTTCTCCGTGTCGGGCGGAGACTCGATTTTTCCGTCGGCCACCAAGCTAGCCGCCGGGCCTGTGAAACCTGGCTTCGTGGCACATGCCTTTTAGTTCTTGTCTTCTGCGCTCACGAAGTACAAACACAAATCGATACACGATTACCGGACGCGGTAAAGATATTCATAACCGATTGCCCGTTCGCTGTCAAGAGAAATTCTTTCCCTTCAACATGAAAGAGCGCGTCGAGACGCCTAGCGCCGGACCCTGGCAAACCAGATAATTGTAAACACGAAGACGCAGCCGGAGTCAATGGTTTCACACCGAATGGTCTCAATTTAGACTTCATTGGATAGTGATATTCACAGGATTACTTATTTGCCCCCCCTGTTTGAGGGTAAGGAGTATGCCTGAACCGGGAGGGGTAGATACCGGAATCGGCACGTTGACCTGATAAAGACCCGCGAAACCGGACAGGCCCGCATAGGATACAGGAAGCTCGACGCCGTTCACCAAAGCTGTCACTGGCGTGTTGACTGTCGAGAGACCGCTCTCGTCCGCAGTAACTCCCCCAAGCCCCGTGGCATAGACCATCAGAGTCTGGCCGCGCATTAGTGGATTGGTGAGCGTGTTAAGCGTGTAGTCCTGATTTTCGACTGCTCCTGTAACACCATCGCCCAGCAGGAAGATGACGGGCGCGAGCGCAGAGACGGTCACCGTTTGACTGGCGGTGCCGAAAGGCGAATGCAGGTTGAGCACGTGCGCCCCAGGCGTGAGAGCGGGCGGCACCTCGGCGTTCACTTGAAAGGGCATGGCGGCGATAACGGTAGCGGGTATGCCGTCGAAATCGACCGTGGTGACGCCTGAGGATCCGACGGAGGAAGCCATGCCGCTGCCGAATATCGAGAACAAGCCGCCGGGCGCGATACCGCTGGTGAACGTGGCCGCGTTTACGACGCCCGCTACGGTAAACGTGGCTTGCTGTGGCGCGATCACCAGGTGGAGTTGCGGCCTGGCGGCGCCATAGGTGGTGACGACGCTGCCGGAGAGATCGAAGCGAGCCCCCCCGGCCGCCAGATCGGTGGCGAACGCACCATAGATCTGCGGCGCACCGACGGAGATCTGATAGGCCGGCTGCAGGCCGTCGCAAACCTCGAGGCGCGAAATCAACGGCCCGTTTTGCGCCAGATTGCCCGCGGAATCCACCGTGTCAATGAAGTCCGCAGTCTGGCCGCACCCGCCGGCGGATGACGTAGTACTGAGTATGAAGGAACGCATGAGCGCGGGCGGCTGAGAAACCGCGCCCAGCAGGAAGCGCGTGGCGGACGGAGCCCGCAGGCGAAAGCGCACCACTCCGGCAAGCGAGGCCTGCCAGGTTCCCGGACCGGCGGAGAATCCATTCAGGTAGTCGTTCAGATTGGTGCGGGCAAACAACGGATTGGGATCCTGAATGGCGATGGACCCGTCGGCATTCACTCCGATGGCGGTTACGAAATGGCCGCCGGCGGCCGAGCCGTTGAGTGTAAGGTTGAGCGAGAGCAGCAGCGGCTCTCCCAAGGCGAGCACATCCGCTAGAGAAGCCGAGGGAGCGAGCAGAGTAACGTCGAGTCCCCCCGTGAAATCCGCCGCGCGCCAGAGGTTGACCAACTGTTCGCCTGAGGATGGATTGGAAAGGAAGCCGTCGCACAGCGAATTGCCCTGGAAGTCGGCTGCGCAATCGCTCGTCAGAAATTGGTTGAGCAATGCCGCGGTAGCGGTCCCATTGGGCGTCCCCAACTCGCCCCGGTTCTGATGATACGCAAGGATCGAAGCGACGGCCGTGAGTAGAGCGCCTTTCTGCGCGATGGTCGCGGCGCCATTGCCAATGAGCGCGCTACCGCTTTCCTCGACGTTCGGGAAGTTAGCGAGCGTGGAAGGCGACGCGCCGGCGGTGAAGGTCACGGGTGAAGCTGCGACACTCGATCGCGCCGTGACTCCCGCCACGCCTTTGGCAGCAGGCAGGCGCAACATGGTGGAAGCGCGTCCGGAGTTGTCGGTGGCAGCGCTGGAAACGGAGATCTGCGCACCCGGCGAGGCCTCGAACGTCACCATCGCCCCGCCCACCGGATTGCCCGAAGCATCGGTCACGGTGACTACGAGCGGCGTCAGCAGCAAAGCTCCCGGCAGGCCGCTCTGGTTGTCGCCCTGCACTTTGTTCAACTGGGCACGAGAAGAGGACAGCCCTTTAATGCTGAGTGAGCCATCGGCCGTGGCCGAGGTAGTGCGGGTATCTGCCGCGTGAACAGCCAACGTCTGGGTAGCGGCGGTCAGCGGCACATATATGCTCCAACTATAAGCACCGTTGGTGGTGTTCACCATGAAATCGGGCTGACCGGTGAGGGACACGCGCAGCGTACTGTTGTTGGCGAACCCAATGACCGCAATTTGCGCGGTGCCGCCCGCGGTAATGCTTGGTGGAGACACGATCACAGTGGGAGTTCGCGGCGAGGGATTGACGGCGGCCGCTACAGCTCCGGCAGGCAACGTAACAGTTCCGCCTTCAAAGTTCTGCTGAGCGACGCCGCCCGATGAGAACGCATCGCTGGTGGGCATACCGAGTTCACCCGCCGCGCCTCCGTCGCCCGTGTAGGCGGTGAGGATGGCGCCGCTCACAAAATACGCCTGGCCCACGTGGAGTCCGGACACAGCTGCGTAGATCTGTCCGTTGGCAAAACTCTGCACGGTGCCCGTACTGGCTGCGAACGTGGAAAACGCGCTCGCTTCGGAAGTGGGAGCGCCGGCGGCGCCCGTCTCGTAGCCGAGGACGGCCCACTTACTGAGAATCGGCCCGCTCACCAGGTGGACCGGACTCCCGGCCAGAGCGGTGCCGCGGGAAAACAGTTGAGTGCCGCCGGCGGTCTGGTCGCTCGAAGGGTAGCCAAGCGGTCCCAGCGGTCCATTGAGCGCCTGGTAACGGGCCAGCAGAGCGCCGGAGACCACGTAGGCTGTCGCCGCCTGATCCGATTCGGCGATGAGCACCGTGGCCGTTCCACTGGCCATGACGACGGTGACGTCCTGCACGTAGCCGCTGCCCTCGCGAACGGCGGGCACCGGCACCGGCAGGGACGCAGTCAGCTGATTGCGCGCCAGCGCGTTCTGGAACGATTGCGACACCGCAGGAGGTGTACCGTCGCCGACCTGGCAGCACGGAGCCACCACGATGAAGCTGAGACGCGCGCTCGACTGGCCGCCGCTCGAAGCCAAAACAGTCGCCGAACCCCCTCCTAGTGCCGTCAGCACCGCGCTTTGCCCCTGCGCCCGAATCGAAATCACCTTGCTGTTGCTGGAGCTCCACGAGACGGCGCGCGCCAGATCGGGGTTGCCGGCAGTGTCATAGGGAACCGCAGTAAGGGTCAAGGTGCTGCCTAGGTTCATGCTGATGCTGGCGCCCGGCGCGAGGGCCGGCGCACCGTTGAGGGCAATCGACGCAATCGGGTACTGGGTCGTTATGCCGTTCGAAGTGCTTGTGAGGTTGCCGCCTTCGAAGAACTGCTCCACTCCGCCGGTCGGTAACGTAATGACACTGCCGATCGGCATGCCGAGCAGTCCGCCGGCTCCGTTCTTCGCGACGTAAGCGTCGTAGAGAGGCTCCGCAACCGCAAAAGTCTGACCTTTATAGGTCCCTGAAGTAATCGAGTAGATGGCGCCGTCCAAGTAAGTCTGGGCGGTGGCGGTTGTCCCGGTGGACGCGGTAAGGCTGGTTTGGGCGGTCAGCGGCGGCCCTAGTCCTGCCACGCCGCCTGATTTAACCCAGCCAGTATAGAATGCGCCGTTGATATTGAGATTGGTGCCGGCACTCAGAGCGGGCGAATAGTAAAACAGTGCGTAACTCTTGTCGAACAGTTGATAGATACAAGAAACGCCTTCGACCGTGCCACAGCTCGCCGTGTCATATAACGGATATCCCACAGTATTCACACCCAGAGAACTGAAATAGCTATAGAGGCCGCCCCAGATCTGTACCACGTAGGTCAGTGTTCCATCAGAGGAAGGTGCTCCCGCAGTAGTGGGGCTTTGGCTCGCCAGTGCCCACACGGTTCCGTTACCGCTGGCATCTTTGAAGAGTTGCATGTACCCGGAGCTGCCCAGTGCGGTGACCGTGCCGCTCGGGGGAAGCGAGACTTTCGTGCTAAATCCGTTGCGGTTGTAAGCCTGAACGAACTGTGATTGTAGCAGTGACGTCGGGGCTCCGACGCCGATGTCGAGCGCCTGACCGAGGGAGATCTTGGTCGAAGCGGTGGTGCCGTCGAAAGCCGCAGCAGTGATCGTGATCTCGGTTCCGGTCGGGAAGGTTGCAGGGGCGGTGTAGGTATTCGTCGACGTGCCGCCCGTGGGTACCGTTCCGGCTCCCACGCTGCCGATCTGCGGGCTATAGCTCCACGTGACCTGGGTGTTTGCGATACACGTGACCAAGGCCCGTAGCGTCGAGGTTTGACCCGCCTGCAACGTAGTCGGATTGGCGCTGACCGTAACGACCGCGGCGCCGGAAGAAGGGCACGCGCCCTGCGCATTCAGGGTAGACACCGCCAGACAAGGCAGGATCAACCGTAACAGGGTCGACAAGGGACGAGGGGGCCACACGATGAATCGTCTATCTTAATATGCTTGCAAACCCGTTTTTGCGGACGTAGTTGCGGGCGTTGGGCAGTTATAATGCTATCGCTCGAATGTCCAAGCAGAAATTAAAAGCGCGAGCTCGTTCGGCCCCCACGGTGGTGGCGAGGCCGCCGCTGGCGGAGGGCGAGGGCCGGGTCCTCGGCTTCTTGAAGCGCTGGTCGGTCCTGCTGGCCGTGCTGGCTGTTGGAACTGCCGCCGCGCGAATCGTATCGACCTACGACGAGCTGAGCATTACCACGGATGAGCCGGGACACTTCGCCGGCGGCCTCCAGTACCTTTCGCAGCATGTTTACACCTACGAGACGCAGCACCCTCCGCTAAGCAGGGCGATGGTTGCGCTCCTGCCATATCTGAACGGCATGCGCATCCTGGACGACGATACTTACCAGAACCGCGAGGGCTACAAAATATTGGACCATTCCGGAAATCCGGACCGGGTGGTCAGGCTGATGCGGGTGGGCGTGCTGCCCTTCTTCTTGCTGGCGTGCCTGGTTGTTTACGGTTGGGCGCGGCATTATTTTGGGGCAGCGGCGGCCTGCCTTTCCGTGGCGTTTTTCACCCTCACGCCGCAGGTGCTTGCCGATGGGGGTCTGGCGACCACCGATATGGCTCTGGCCGCATGCCTGGGGGCCGCATTCTACGTGCTGCTGTTGTGGGTCGAATCTCCCACCTGGATGCACTCGGTGTTGCTGGGCACGACTTGCGCGCTGGCCGCTCTGTCGAAGTTCACGGCCCTCGGTTTTCTGCCGGCCGCGGCGGTTCTGGCCTTCGCCGGGTACATCATAGTGCGCCGGCCGGGCCTTCGTGGACTGTTGCTGTCGGCACGCGCCCGAATTCTTGCTGCCGTTCTGGCGATCGCGGTCGGCTGTTTGCTCGTATGGGCGGCATACTTTTTTTCATTCGGGGAAGTGAAGGGATGGGACGGCGCATTGCCCGCTCCCGAATTCTTCGATGGGATCCGCGCTGCGATGGCGCACAACGCGGAAGGCCACCTTAGCTATCTCATGGGCCGATTCAGCACGTCCGGATGGTGGTGGTATTTTCCAGCCGCGCTGACGTTCAAAACACCCATCCCTCTACTTCTGTTCGCTGCGGCAGGCATGGGCCTGGCACTCGCGCGGCGCGAGGCGCTGGCATATCTGCCGGCCGCGTTCTTCCTCGGCGTGCTGTTACCTTCGATGACGGGCCACGTCAATATCGGAGTTCGTCACATCCTGCCGGCGTACCTGGCGATGGCTATTCTGGGAGCAATCGCATTGGTGCATCTACTTCGCTGGCGCGGCATCCCGGCGGCAGTTCGCGTAGCGGTGGCCGTGATGCCGTTCGCTTCGATGGCCGTCTCGGCCACGCAGGTTCATCCCGACTACCTGGCCTACTTCAACGCCTTGGCGGGCTCCAAACCGGAGAATGTACTGCTCGATTCCAACTTCGATTGGGGAGAGAACTGGAAGCTGCTGGCACGCCGCTTGCGCGAACGGGGCGTTCCGCGCGTTCACGGCTACGGCCTGGAGGCCCAGGGCCTGTATCCGACGTTTCGGCGTTGGTGGGGATTGCCTGAATTCTTTCCGCTGGACCCCCAGCGGTTCGGGGAAGCGGACCCAGGCTGGACGGTGGTCAGGATCGCCGCGCAGAAACAGATCCCCGAAAAGATGTATATGCCGTCTGCGCAGCGCGACCCTTGGTATTACCGCGTGGCGCCGACGGAACGATTTGCCGGATTCCTTTTCTACAGAGTTCCGGCATCGTCCGCGCCGGGCCGGTAGAGCGGCTCTGAGGGAGCGGTAGTTATAATGCTTATTCCCGCCGAACCTCAGGCCATACCGCAACTGTGAATCGAAAACGATGATCTCGATGCCACAACAACTCGCCAGCTCTAAGGCTGGCCAGTAGCGGTTATGGACGTCTTGCGGGAGAAACGCAATGCCTTCCTGGCGCTAGCTGCGATCCTGTTCGTGCACGCTTTCGCTCTGCGCGGCGAGTTCTCCGCCAGCCGCCTCGATCACAACGATTCGCTCGATCATTTCACGTTTGTACAAGGGATGGTTCGGGCAATGGAGCACGGGGGGAACCCACTGGATTGGCCCATGGATGGGCCGTTCGGGTTTCCGATCGTGCGCGATTATCAGCCTTTGTCGCACCTGCTCGTGGCGCTGATTTATTTCGCATTGGTCAAGACGGTGCCGCTCATCACCGTGTTCGCGGCGGTGCGCTACCTGGCGATGGTTCTGCTGCCCCTCACGTTTTATGCGGCGGCGCGCTGGCTGGAGATGCCGCGCGGCGCTCGATTGGCCGCGGCCGCGCTGGCGCCGCTGATCGCGACGAACGGCCTTTACGGCATCGAGTACGAGTCATACTCGTGGCTCGGCTACGGGTTATTCGCGCAGGCGATTGCGGTCCACCTTCTGCTGCTCTCGCTGGGCCTTGGGTCTCGTGCCATCCGCCGCGGCAGGGGAATGGCGCTCGCCGGCATCCTGTTGGGACTCACATTCTGTGCGCAGTTCGTGTACGGGTATATCGGAGCGGTCACGCTATGCATGATGGCTCTGTTGCCCGGTGCGTCTGGTACATGGCCCCGGCGTACGGCGCGCACGGTCGCGGTTGGCGCCGTGGCGGCGGTGGTCTCCGCTTTCCAGTGGGTGCCTCTCGCGCTCGATGGCCGGTTGATCAACCCGCCCGGCCCCGGCGAAAGATGGAAGGCGGATTCGTACGGCGCGCCTGTGGTGTTGCGAGCTTTGTTCACCGGGCACGTTCTCGATCATGGCCGGCTGCCGGTGCTGTCGTTATTGGCGCTGGCGGGGGTTGCAGCCATCGTGTGGCGCTTCCGAAGAAAGCGCGCCATAGCCGGCGCGGAGCTATTGGCACTCGCTGGCACATTGGTCTGGACTCTCATTCTGTTCGGACGGCCGGCGTGGGGCGCCGGCCTGCGGCTGCTCGCGATCACTCCGGACCTCCCGCTCCATCGCGTGGTGGGGGCCGTGCAGATTTTCCTGGTGCTGCTGGCGGGCACCGGACTGGCCTTCGTGTGCGGCACGATCGCCAGGCGGTGGACCGCTGCGGCGGCCGTGGCTGCCGCGGCGCTGTTGCTCGCACCGGCCGTTTGGGAGCGCATCGAATACCTGGAGAGCAGCCGCAATGCCCGCCTCGGGTACGCCGTGGCAATCGGCATCGAACAACCGAACCTGGATGAGGTGGTCGCCGCAGTGAATGCGCGCGGAGGATACGTCTACGCGGGTCAACCGTCGTGGCAAGCGTTTCGATTGGGCGGATGGCCGTTCTATCTTTACCTGATGGGCAGAGATGTCGACGAGGTCTCATACTCCGATCACGTCCTCGAACTGCCATGGGCGATGTTCCCGCTGCTGAACGACGTCAATCCCGCTCATTACCGGCTGTTCAATATCCGCAGCACGGTCCTGCCCCCGCTTACGGGGCCCGCACCGGCATTCCTGATCCCGCGGATTACCGCTGGACGGTTTCACGTCTACGACTCACCGGGCGTTGGCCTGTTTGATGTGGTGGATCTGTTGGCGGTGGTGCCAGCCGACCGGCAGTCATTCTTCACGATCAACAGCCGTTGGCTTACGAGTCCGCTAGTGGCCGAGCGCGGACACCTGCTGCTGGATTTCTTCGGCAATGCGCCTCGGACGTTGGCGCGCATGGCCGCAGGCGATGCGCTTCCCCTGGATCCGTACACTGATTCACCCGGCGATGTTTCGGGCGAGAGCGGCGCCGGCGATGGCTTCGCGGCTACGGTCAGGGCCGTGCGCCCCGCGTTCGTCCTTTTTCGCGTCACCTGGCATCAGAACTGGAAAGCGCTCGTCGATGGAGCACCGGCCGCGACGTTTATGCTCTCGCCGGGCTTCATCGGCGTGCCTGTGAGGGCGGGAACCCACCGTATTCGATTCCACTATCAGCCTGACGGCTGGCGCGTAACCCTCGCGGTAGGTGGGTTGCTGCTTACTTTGACATTGGCCGTTGGGGAGCACTTGTATCGAAAATCGCCGCGATCCGGCGCACGCCTTCTTAACATGTAAGTGTGAAAATCCCTCGGTGGCCGTTCTTGTCTCAACTGGCGTCGGGCGATTTCCGGGCTTTCGACGGTCCCGCAAGATCGGAGCTCAGCCGTGCTCTGGCGCCGCGCACGCGCTCGGCCGACCGCATCGTCAAGTCCGTGTGTCCGTATTGCGCAGTGGGCTGCGGGCAGGATGTGTATGTGCGCGATGGCAAAATCATCGACATCGAGGGTGACCCGGACTCGCCGAT
>Ga0126381_100000389_pt1 | contig 47673 bp, 39 predicted proteins | sample PanSoiMetPlot_28_FD_96465 | JGI IMG/M metagenome (GOLD analysis project Ga0126381, IMG submission 96465) | Tropical forest soil microbial communities from Panama - MetaG Plot_28 | ecosystem: Environmental > Terrestrial > Soil > Tropical forest > Bulk soil | place: Panama | collected 2016-02-17 | reverse complement strand
TCGCGCGCGAGGTGGGCACCGAGGGCAAGCTCGGCGGACAGGCGGTGGTGCCGGGACTCACGGGCACGTGGAAGGACCTGACCGACAACGTCAACTACATGGCGAGCAATCTCACCGGTCAGGTGCGCAACATCTCCGAGGTGACGATCGCCGTGGCGAGCGGCGACCTCTCGCGCAAGATCACGGTCGACGTGCGCGGCGAGATCCTGCAGCTGAAGGAGGCCATCAACACGATGGTCGATCAGCTGCGCTCGTTCGCCTCTGAGGTCACACGCGTCGCGCGAGAAGTGGGTACGGAAGGAAAGCTCGGCGGCCAGGCCGTGGTGCCGGGCGTCGCCGGCACCTGGAAGGACCTCACCGACTCGGTGAACGCGATGGCGACCAACCTCACGAGCCAGGTGCGCAACATCGCCGAGGTCACCACCGCCGTCGCCCGCGGCGACCTCTCCCGCAAGATCACGGTCGACGTGAAGGGCGAGATTCTCGAGCTCAAGAACACCATCAACACGATGGTCGACCAGCTCAACGCCTTCGCCTCGGAAGTGACGCGCGTGGTGCGCGAGGTCGGCACCGAAGGCCGTCTCGGCGGCCAAGCGCAGGTCTCCGGCGTTGCCGGCACCTGGAAGGACTTGACCGACACTGTCAACGTGATGGCCGCCAACTTGACCGAGCAGGTGCGCGGCATCGTCAAGGTCGTCACTGCCGTCGCCAACGGCGACCTGCAGCAGAACCTGGCGGTCAAATCGAAGGGCGAGGTCGCGGCGCTCGCCGAGACCATCAACAATATGACCGAGACCTTGGCGACCCTCGCGGATCAGGTCACCAGCGTCGCGCGCGAGGTGGGCGTGGAGGGCCGCCTTGGTGGCCAGGCCGACGTGCCCGGCGCCGCCGGCACCTGGAAGGACCTGACCGGCAATGTCAACCTTCTGGCCGCGAACCTCACCACCCAGGTACGCGCCATTGCCGAGGTGGCGACCGCAGTGACCAAAGGCGACCTGACCCGCTCCATTCAGGTCGAGGCGCGCGGCGAGGTGGCCGAGCTCAAGGACAACATCAACACGATGATCGGCAACCTGCGGCTCACCACCGATCGCAATACCGAGCAGGACTGGCTCAAGACCAATCTCGCCAAGTTTACCAACCTGCTGCAGGGCCAACGCGATCTCGGCACGGTCGGACGGCTACTGCTGACCGAGCTCACCCCGCTCGTCAGCGCGCAGCAAGGCGTGATCTACCAGATGGAGGGGGAGGAAACGATCGGCCTGCGGCTCCTCTCGGCCTATGCGGACGACGGGACCGACGGCCACCGCGCCAACTTGCGCCTGGGCGAGGGCCTCGTCGGCCAGTGCGCCGCCGACAAGCGGCGGCTCTTGATCACCGAGATGCCGCCCGGCATGACGCCGATCGGCTCGGCGCTGTTCAAGGTCGCGCCGCACAACATCATCGTGCTGCCAGTGCTGTTCGAGAACCAGGTCAAGGCGGTGATCGAGCTGGCTTCGATCCGCGCCTTCACCACCCTGCAGATCACGTTCCTGGAGCAGCTGACGACCTCGATCGGCATTGTGCTCAACAGCATCGAGGCGACCATGCAGACCGAGGGCCTGCTCAAGCAGTCGCAGCAGCTCGCCGGCGAATTGCAGGCGCAGCAACGCGAGCTGCAGCAGACCAACGAGCAATTGGAGCAGAAAGCGCAGCAGCTTGCCGAGCGCAACGTCGAGGTCGAGCGCAAAAACCAGGAGATCGAGCAGGCACGGCGCGCCGTCGAGGAGAAGGCGACCGAGCTCGCGCTCACCTCGCGCTACAAGTCGGAGTTCCTCGCCAACATGTCGCACGAGCTGCGCACGCCGCTGAACAGCATCCTGATCCTGGGCCAGCAACTCACCGAAAACCCGGAAGGCAACTTGACCAGCAAGCAGGTCGAGTTCGCCCGCACCATTCACGGCGCCGGCACCGACCTGCTCAATCTGATTAGTGACATTCTCGATCTCTCCAAGATCGAATCCGGAACCGTCACCGTTGAGGCCGAGGAAATCCTTTTCTCCAACCTGCTCGAGATGGTGGCGCGTCCCTTCCGGCATGAGGCCGAGAACAAGCAGCTCTCCTTCGATGTCCATCTCGACGCCAATCTCGGCCGCAGCATCCTCACCGACTCCAAGCGCCTGCAGCAGGTGCTCAAGAACCTACTGTCGAACGCCTTCAAGTTCACGGCGCAGGGCGGCGTGCGGCTCGACATCTCGGCCGCCGTCGGCGGTTGGAGCGCGGAGCACCCGGTGCTCAATCAGACGCCTGCCGTGGTCGCTTTTGAGGTTGCCGATACCGGCATCGGCATCCCGGCCGAGAAGCAGAAGATCATCTTCGAGGCGTTCCAACAGGCGGACGCGAGCACCAGCCGCAAATATGGCGGCACCGGGCTGGGGCTCGCCATCAGCCGTGAGCTGTCGAGTCTGCTTGGCGGCGAGATTCACCTGCGCAGCTCACCGGGCATCGGCAGCACATTCACGCTCTATCTGCCGCTGCGCTATGTCGGGCCTTCGACTGCGGTCAGGCAGCAGGCGGGCGCCGCCCTGGCGCTCTCTTCGCACGCCCAGACGTTACGGATCGCGGCCCCGGAGCGCCCGAGCGAGCAGATTCCCGACGACCGGCTCGATATCCAGGCGGGCGATGTCATCCTGCTGATCGTCGAGGACGACCCGCATTACGCCCGCATCATGATTGATCTGGCGCGTCACAGGGGTTTCAAGGCGCTGCTCGCGATGCGCGGCGACGATGCGCTCGAACTGGCCAAGCAATATCAGCCCACCGCCGTGTCGCTCGACGTGTTCCTGCCCGACATGCTAGGCTGGAACGTGCTGAGCCAGCTCAAGCAGAACCCGCTCACGCGCCATATCCCGGTGCAGATCATCACCCTCGACGAGGACCGCCAGCATGGTCTGGCGCGCGGCGCCTTCTCCTTCATCGTCAAGCCGACGACGCCCGAGGGCATCGCCGACGCGCTGTCGCGCATCAAGGAGTTCGCCAAGCCCCGGCGCAAGCGCCTCCTGGTGGTCGAGGACAACAAGGCCGAGCAGCTGAGCATCGGCGAGCTGCTCGGGCACGACGACATCGAGATTGTAACCGCCGGCACCGGCGTCGAAGCCCTGTCGGCGCTGCGTGCGCAGGCTTGCGACTGCGTGGTGCTCGATCTGCGGCTGCCCGACATGTCGGGCTTCGAGGTGCTGGACCGGATGCGCGGCGACCCCTCGCTCAGTGACGTGCCGGTCGTGGTGTTCACCGGCCGCGAACTCTCCGCCGAGGAGGATGCGCAGCTGCACACCATGGCGCGCAGCATCGTGGTCAAGGGCGTCGAATCGCCCGAGCGGCTGCTCGACGAGACCGCGTTGTTCCTGCACCGTATCATCACCGACCTGCCCCCCGACAAGCAGCGTATGCTGGAGCGGCTCAACAGCTCGGACGAGGATCTGGTCGGCCGCAAGGTGCTGCTCGTCGACGACGATACGCGCAACATTTTCGCGCTCTCGAGCGTGCTCGAGCGCCGCGGCATGCGGGTCCTGACCTCGACAACGGGGCGTGAGGCGATCGAGCTCGTCGAATCGACGCCCGACCTCGCCATTGTGCTGATGGACATCATGATGCCGGAGATGGACGGCTACCAAACCATCGAGCGCATCCGCAAGCGCCCGGACTACCGTCGCATGCCCATCATCGCGCTCACCGCCAAGGCCATGAAGGGCGACCGCGAGAAATGCCTAGAGGCGGGCGCCTCCGACTATCTGGCGAAGCCAGTCAATACCGAGCAGCTTCTCTCTTCGCTGCGGATGTGGCTGCACCGTTGAGTCGCGCCCGCAATGCCTGTACCGAGAAGGATCATGAGTGCAACCGACCCGGTCAACGTTCTCCTGGTCGATGATCAGCCGGCCAAGCTCCTGGCCTACGAGGTCATCCTGCGAGAGCTGGGCGAGAATCTGGTCAAGACCGCTTCCGCCCGCGAGGCCTTCGAATTCCTGCTCAAGAACGACGTCGCAGTCGTGCTCATCGACGTATGCATGCCGGAGCTCGACGGCTTCCAGCTCGCGGCAATGATCCGCGAGCATCCGCGCTTCCAGAAGACCGCGATCATCTTCATCTCCGCCATCCATCTGACCGAGGTCGACCGCCTGCGTGGCTACGAGATGGGCGCGGTCGATTACGTTCCGGTGCCAGTGGTGCCGGAGGTGCTGCGCGCCAAGGTCAAGGTCTTTGCCGAGCTGTTCCGCACGACGCGCGAGCTCGAGCAACTCAATCGCGAGCTCGAGCGCCGAGTCGCCGAGCGCACCGCCGAGCTCAAATCCTCCGCCACGCGCCTCTTGCAGAGCGAGCAGCTGCGCAGCCTGGCGCTCGCCGCCGGCCAGATGGGCTCGTGGGATTGGGATGCGGCGGCTGGCGTCGTGACCTGGGACGAAGGTCAGCACCGCATTTTCGGCGTCGATCCGGGTAGCTTCAACGTGACGCCGGAGAGCGTACGCGCGCTGATCCACCCGGAGGATTGGGAGCGGCTGCGCGCGGCGCTCGCCGACCTCAGGGAGGAGACCTACCAGACCGAGTTCCGCGTGCGTCGCCCGAGCGGGGAGCTGCGCTGGTGCGTGGGGGCGGTCGCGGCCAACATCGATGGGAGCCGGCGGGTGGTGCGGCTCGGCGGCGTCACGGTCGACATCACCGAGCGCAAGAGCGTCGAGGAGCGGCAGAGCCTCCTGGTGCGCGAGGTCGACCATCGTGCCCGCAACGCGCTCGCTGTCGTGCAATCGATCGTGCGCCTGACCCGCGCGGAGTCCAAGGAGGCGTATATTGCGGCGGTGGAGGGCCGCATCACCGCGCTATCACGCGCGCATGTGCTGCTGTCGCAATCGCGCTGGCAGGGCGCCAATCTGCGGCGCATCCTCGACGAGGAGCTGGCCCCTTACCGCCGCGGCCAGGTTGAGAAGATCGCGGCGAGCGGGGCCGAGGTTTTTCTCGAGCCCGCGACCGCGCAGATTCTCGCGCTCGCCCTGCACGAGCTCGCCACCAACGCCGCCAAGTACGGGGCTCTGTCGTCGGCACATGGGCGCGTGCTGCTCTCCTGGGAGCTCGACGCGGATCGTCTAACGCTGCAATGGATCGAGAGCGGCGGCGCGGTCGTGCGGCCGCCCATCGCCGAAGGCTACGGCACTCGTGTCATCAGTGCGAGCGTCGAGCGGCAGCTTGAGGGCAGCGCCACCTTCGACTGGCGGCCTGAAGGTTTGCACTTCCGCATGTCGATTCCATTGCGTGCGAGCGTCAAGGCCGAGGACGGGCGGGCACAGAAGGCGGCCGCGCAGGCCAACGGCGCCGGCTCCAAGCCCATCGTGCCGGGCAACCGGCTGCTCCTGGTCGAGGACGAGGCGTTGACCGGCATGATGATGAGCGACATGCTGACCGAGCTCGGCTTCGATGTCATCGGTCCCTTCGGCCGCGTCGCCGACGCCATGGCGGCGCTCAAGCGCGAGGATTTCCACGCGGCGGTGCTCGACGTCAATCTCGACGGCGAGGTGGTCTATCCGGTCGCCGACGCGGTGGTCGAGCGGGGCTTACCCTTCGTATTCGTAACCGGCTATAGTGCGGAAGGTATCGACCGTCGCTTCGCCCAGGTGCCGGTGCTGCAGAAGCCGATCGAGCGGCAGATGCTGCAGAGCGTGTTCTTCGAAGACCACCGATGGGGGCGAGGCGCCGCGGCGGTAGCACATGGTGAATGACCGGCCCGACGATACGGGACCCGAGAAGGCGTACTGCTTCGACTATCTCGACCGCAACGCCGCGGCCATCGCGACCCTCAACGACAGCATCTTCTACTTCGCCGAGCTCGGCATGCAGGAGCGCGAGACCTCCGCGCTGATGACCGAGCTGCTGGCGCAGGGCGGCTTCCGGGTCGAGCGCGGCATCGCCGGATTTGCCACCGGCTTCTGCGCAACCTGCGGGTCCGGGCAGCCGGTCATCGCGCTCCATACCGAGTACGACGCCAATCCGGACAACTCGCAGACGCCCGGCATAGCCGAGCACAAGCCCATCGTCGAAGGCGCGCCCGGCCACTGCGAGGGCCACAACACCAATAGCGCGGTGCTGGTCGCTTCCGCGCTCGCCGCCAAGGCCGCGCTGGACAAGTTCGGGCTTGCCGGCACGCTCAAGATATTCGGCGCGCCCGCCGAGGAACAGCTCATCAGCCGCCCTTACTATGTGCGTGACGGCTGGTTCGACGACGTCGATGTCGCCTTCGCTGACCATATCGGCTCGGCCCATGCGGTCGGTTATGGCCTCATCCAGTCGGCCTTGATCTCGGCGACCTTCACGTTTCACGGCGAAACCGCGCATGCGGGTGTGGCCCCCTGGAAGGGCCGCGATGCGCTCGACGGCGTCGTGTTGATGGACATGGGGATTGCGCAATATCGCGAGCACATGTTGCCGACCATGCGGGCGCAGCGCGTCATCACAGAGGGAGGGCATCAGCCCAACGTCATTCCGCGCCGCGCGTCGGTTTGGTGGTTCTTCCGCGATTCGACCGCCGACGGCGTGCGCAAGCTGTTCGAGCAGGCGAAGCAGATCGCCGAGGGTGCGGCGCTGATGAGCAACACGCAGGTCACGGTCGAAGTGATGAGCGCGGTGTGGCCGGTGCGCGGCAACCAAACGCTCGCCGAACTTGTGCAGCGCGAGATCGAGCGCGTCGGCCCGCCGGACTGGACCGCGGAGGAGGAAGCCTTGGCGCGCGCCGTGCAGGCCAACGCCAAGGTCCCGGTCGAGGGCCTGCGCCGCAGCATCGATCCGCCAAAGGGCCCGGCGACGCAAAAGGCGGCCGCCAACGACGCCGGCGACATCTCGTGGAAGGTGCCGATGGTAAAGATATACTTCCCGGCCAACATTCCCAACATCAATGCACACCACTGGGCTGCCGGAGTCGCGCTCGCGACCTCGATCGCCCACAAGGGCGCGCTCGCCGGAGCCAAGGTGCTTTCTGCGTCCGTGGTGGAGTGTTTGCTGCGGCCGGCTGTCGTTGAGAAGGCGCGGCGAACCTTCAAGGAAGAGCTAGGCGGCGTCGCGTACGTGCCGCTGCTGCCGCGCGATCAGAAACCGCCGGTGGATCTCAACCGCGCCATGATGGACAAATACCGGCCGCTGTTGGCTGCGCACTACGTCAAGGAGAAGCCGCAGTTTGTTTGAAAAGCGAGCGCCTCTCTGACAAGATCAACAAGTTCTTCGGCCCAAATAGCCGGCCTTGCGGAACCACATGATCGCATCCGCGATGCCCTCGCGATACGGCCGCGATGTGTAGCCCAGCTCGTGTCGCGCCTTGGCGTCGTCGTAGAACATGTGCGTGCGCGCCATGCGCAGGCCGTCAAGGGTAGCGAAGGGCTCGCGGCCGCTCCAGCGGGCGACGGCCTCTGCGCCCCAGGCGAACGGGTAGACGGCTGCAATCGGCAACCGCACCCGCGGCGGCGTGCGCTCGACGAGCCGCGCGATGTCCGCCAGCATATCGCGCAGATGCACGTTCTCGCCGCCCAGGATATAGCGCTCGCCGATACGGCCGCGCGCGAGCGCGGCAAGGTGGCCGGCCGCAGCGTCGTCCACATGGACCAGGTTGAGGCCCGTATCCACGAAGGCCGGCATGCGCCCGCACGCGGCTTCCACGATGATGCGTCCGGTCGGGGTCGGCCGCACGTCGCGGGGGCCGATCGGCGTCGAGGGGTTGACGATCACGGCCGGCAGGGCGGCGCTGCCTACCAAGTCCTCGACCAGGCGTTCAGCCAGAACTTTGCTTTTCTTGTAGGCTCCGACGGCTTCCTCGGCCGACAGCGGCCGTTTCTCGTCTGCGCCCGGAGCAATGGTCGCGACGCTGCTCGTATAGACGATCCGCTCGACGCCTGCGCGCAGCGCCTCCTCCATCAGGATGCGGGTCCCTTCCACATTGTTGCGCACGATGTCGTCGGGCACGGGAGCCCAGAGCCTGTAGTCGGCGGCGGCGTGGATCAGATAGCGAACGTTGTGTAAAGCGGTCGCCACGCTGGCGCGCTCGCGCATGTCGCCGATCATGACTTCGTCATTGTTGTGGATATTGGTGCGGGGGCTCGAGGGGCGGACCATTACGCGAACCGCATACCCCGCCGCCCGCGCACAATGCGCAATAGCCGCACCCAGGAAGCCACTGGCGCCGGTGATCAGGATCACGCCGCGACCGCTGTTTTCCCCGTCCACCATCATTGACACAATTCAAACATATCCGCAGCGGGCAAACCGGATTGCACTTTTCTCGAAAATGCGTCTACTGGGATAGCTGGGGAAGTTCTGGCTTCGTATATGGGGCAATGGCACGGGAAATGCTTCTTCGGACAGTGCGGGGGGTGGTGTTGATGACACATGGGCGGGCGCAATGGGGAGCGGGGAGCGATTGATCGCCGTCGTGGGCTTGGCGTTTGAGGCCCGCATAGCTGCAGGACCAGGGGTCAAAGTCATCTGCAGTGGCAACGGCAAGAATCTGGCGGTTTCACTGACCAGGGCCATCGAGGAAGGCGCCACCGGGGTGATGAGCTTCGGCGTGGCCGGCGGGCTGTCTCCGGACCTCGCGCCGGGGACGTGCATTATCGGCGCGGCGATTTTGTACGGAACCGACCGTATAAATCGAATAAACACGCACGATGACTGGTCGCAGAGCCTGGCGCAGACGATTCCGGGCGCGGTGCGCGGCATGCTGTTCGGCGTGCCGAGCCCGGTCACCCATCCGGACGCCAAGGCGGCCCTCTACTTGCGCAGCGGCGCCATCGCGGTCGACATGGAGTCCCATATCGTGGGCGGGGTGGCGGCCAAATATGGAGTGCCGATGGCGGCGGTCCGCGTCATTGCCGATCCGGCGGCGCGTGCGATCCCGAAATCGGCGCTCGCCGCCATGCGTCCGAACGGGACGACCGACATCCCGGCGATGCTCTGGTCGATGCTGCGGCGGCCGCGCGATCTTCCGGCGGTGCTGCAGACGGCGCTCGATGCCCGTGCTGCCCGCGCCACCCTGGTGCGCGGCCGGCAGCTGCTGTCGCCCGGCCTCGGCTTGGCGTTCGAGCGGGCCTGAGAGGGCTCCAGGCAAGCTGCGTAGCCATTGCGGCTCGCTGGACGATTTCTCCGAGAGCGCCGGCATCGATTTACCCGAGCGCGCCACGAGCGCACCGGCGAAGGTCGCCGCCGGCTCGCCTTGTGGTGTCGTCGCACCGCATCCTGATATGTACGCGCAGATCATCGGCCGTCTCCGCCCGGAGCTTGTTTCACGTCAGGCTGCACGCAACGTGGTGAAGGCGGCGACAAACTATTCGTCGGGCTTGATGTTGTTGGCGCGCACGACGGCGCCCCAGATGCGGGCCTGCTCGGCCGCGAAGCTGCGCAGCGCGTCGGGTTCGGAGAGAACGAGCGTCATCTGTTGCGTCTCGCTGAGTTGCCTGGCGATGCGCTCCTCCCGCAGGCTCTCGACGAGCGCCGCGCGGAAGCGAGCGACGATCGGCTTGGGCGTGCCTGCGGGTGCGAACATGGCCCACCAGGAATTGGCTTCGGCGCCCGGATAGCCGCTTTCGCCCACTGTCGGCACATCGGGTAGTGCCGCCAGTCGCGTCTTGCCCATCTGCACCACGGGCTTGATCGCGCCCGGTGTGATCTGCGGCATCAAGAGCGCCGCGCTTGCGATGATGAGATCGACATGGCCCGCAACGGTGTCGTTGAGGGCCGGCGCACCGCCCCGGTAGGGCACATGGATGAGCTCGATGCCGGCCTCCTTGCTCAGCAACTCGATGGCGAGATGCCCGATGCTGCCGCTGCCGACCGAGGCATAGCTGACGCTGCGCGGCTTCTCCTTGGCGGCGCGGATCACCTCGGCGAGATTGGCGTAGCGGCGCGAGGGATGGCGCGCCACCACATAGGGCGCGGTGGCGATGAGGGTGACCGGGTCCAAATCTTTGTCGTTGTCGAACGGAAAGTTGGGGAGCAGGCTCGGATTGACCGCATGCGTGTCGAACACAATGAGCCAGACATTGCCGTCGGGCGGCGATTTCGCCACGACCGCGCTGCCGGTCGAGCCCGACGCGCCGGTGCGGTTCTCGATCACGATGGTGGCACCGAGCCGCTGCCCCAGGCCCGCCTGCGCGTAGCGCGCTACCGCATCGACCGAGCCGCCCGGCGGGAACGGCACGATGATGCGGATCGGTCCTGACGGCCAGCTCTGCGCCTGCGCGGCGAGCGGGGTGAGCAGCGTGCCGATCAGGATCGAGCGTCGCGACACATTCGCCATGGCGCACCTCTCATCGCGTCTCGGGACTGCCCGCTCCGGCCAGCATCGGCCAATCGCTGGCAAAAATTCGCGCCACCAGACGGGCGTGTTGGCCGTCGGGCTTGACGATGACGGCGTCGCCGAAATCGAGGTCGAGGTCGAGCGCCGCCTTGATGTTCGGGAAATGCGTGATCAGAACCGTATTGGTTCCGGCGCCGGGGGGCATCGCGAGCATCGCCTTGAGGGCGGCGACGCGTTGCGGCCAGGCGGGCGGCGCGGGCGCGCCGGCGATCGGAACATAGGTCCGCAGCAACAACGCGTCGGCGGCTTCGACACGGCCGAAGGCGAGGCGGCCCATTTCGAGCGCCCGGCAATAGCCGCTCGCCAGCACGCTCCCGATCGGAACGCGCGCCCCCGCGAAGGCCGCGCCGATGACGCGTGCCTCCGCGCGGCTCTGCTCGGTGAGCATGGCCTGCTGCGCGCAATCGGCAAGGTCGAGCGGGGATCGGTCGTCGCGGCTCTCCTCGGTCTTGCCGTGCCGGAGCACCAGCACGAAGCCGCCCTGCTTCAAGTTGTCGAAGGCCCGCGCCGCCTCCTGCGCGCACGCCGTCGGGGCGGCCGCGAGGGTCGCGATCAGCATGAGCAACAGGCGAGGTGTCATGGCGGCTTCCGCGTTCCCGCTCGGCCGGCTTGGCAATAGCGGCGGCATTGGAGTATCCCGCCAATCGGCAGTGGATGTCGAGAGGAGGCCGCGGATGCGGAGCGAGCGGATCATCAAGGTCGACGCGGGCTCGCCGCTCTGGACGGAAGTGTTTGGACTGCGTTGCGAGGTGTTCGTGGTCGAGCAGGGCGTTCCGCGCGAGATCGAATTGGACGAGCACGACGCGACCGCGACGCACCTCGCCGCCATTCACGACAATACGGTAGTGGGTACGCTGCGCCTGCTCGAGCACCAGGGCGAGGCCAAGATCGGTCGCGTGGCGGTGCGCGCGGCACTCCGCGGCGGCGGCATCGGGCGGCGTCTCATGGAGCGCGGCGCAGCCATTGCGGCGGAGCGCGGCTTCGCCGAGATCGTGCTGCACGCGCAGGCCAGCGTCGCCGGCTTTTACCGGCAACTCGGCTATGTCGAGGAAGGCGACGTGTTCGACGAGGCCGGCATCCCGCACATCACGATGCGCAAAAGGATCGGATGACTATCGTTGGAGCAAGATCTCGTCCCAAAGCAAGGGTCCACCGCCGATCGAGCCGGGGGCAGGCCTTTTCGGGATCATGCTCAATAGGTCCGCAGGAAGTGATGGCCCTTGGCCTTCATGCAGCGCTTCATCTCGTTGCCGAGCGACATGCCGTCGCTGCCGGTCTCGGCCTCGCACTGCTTGAGATCGCGCGCAAGCTTGGGCGACGGCACCGCCTCGATACCGACTACGTCGGGCACGCAGGCGCCAAGGCCGACCGCTGCCGCGAGCAGCAGAACGAGCGTGAGCACGGAAATTCGCATGACGGCCCTTCCCCCAGCTACCATCATCGGATAACGGCGCCGGTAAGGCAACAGCTAGCGCCGCAACCGCGCCCGTACTGCACTGGAAAGCACCATGCCGCCGATCAGCAGGACCACGATGGGGACGACGATGAGCAAGGTGCCGAGCACGATCGCGAGCGCCGCGCCGGCAATGAGGCCGATCATGAGCGCGATGCCGAAAATGCTCCACGGCGAAGGCCGCGCGATGAATATTCGGCTGGTGCTGCTCGCCGTGTACCAATCCGCGGGCTGATAGGCCTGCCGGCCGCGCGCCGGCGGCAAGATCTCCGGTTCGCTGCGCGGCTGTTCGGGCTTTATGGGGCGATGACGCGACATGTGGATCTCCTATTCGCTTCGACGACTCACGCGCCAGATGGTGCCGTTGCCGTCCTCCGAGAAGATGAGCGCGCCGTCCTTCGCCTGCGCGACGCCGACTGGCCGGCCCCACACCGAGCGGTCGTCGACCACGAAGCCGGTGACGAAGTCCTCGTACTCGCCGGTCGGCACACCATTCTTCAGGACGGCGCGCACGATCTTGTAGCCCGTGCGCGTTGCGCGGTTCCAGGAGCCGTGCAGGGCCGCAAAAGCGCTGCCCTTGAGACCTTCGAGTTGGTCGCCCGTATAGAACATCATCTGCAGCGGCGCCGAATGCGGTTGCAGCAGTACGTCCGGGACGGTGATCTTGTCCTTGAGGTCGCGCCGCTCGCCGACATGCCGTGGGTCCTCGTGCGCCCCCACATAGTACCAGGGCCAGCCGTAGAAGCCGCCCTCGCGCACGCGCGTGAGATAGTCAGGCGGGAGATTGTCGCCGAGCCCGTCCCGCTCGTTGGTCGAGCACCAGAGGTCGCCCGTTGAAGGTTCGACCGCGAGGCCAACGCAGTTGCGGATGCCGGTCGCGAAAATCTTTCCGCCCTTGCCCTGCGGATCAAAAACCAGCACGTCGGCGCGTTCGGTCTCGAGGCCCCAGCCCGCGCCGGTCGGCAGGCTCTGCAGCGCCACAGGATCGAGCCTGCCCATGCCTTCGCCGTCATTGCTGGCGGAGCCCACCGAGACGAACATTCTGGTTCCGTTCGTGGAGAAGGCGACATCGCGGGTCGAATGGCCACGGCCGGCGGGAAGCTCCGCCACGATGGTCTCGGGCGCGCCGCGCGCCTTCATGTCTCCGTCCTGATAGGCGAAGCGGATGACCGAATCGATGTTGGCCACATAGACCCACTCGGGATTGACGGCCGGATAGAATGCGATGCCGAACGGGCCGCGCAGTCCGCTCGCAAAGACCGCGTTCGTGGCCACGGCGAGGCTGTTCTCGTTCGGCCGCAGCACGCGAATGCGGCCGGCCCCGGTCTCGGCCACGAAAATGTCGCCGTTCGGCGCGACGCGCAGCAGGCGTGGCGCCGCAAGGCCGCTCGCGAGTAGCTTGACCTCGAAGCCCGGCGGAGCCTTGAGCGTCGCGCCGGCCGGGGCGCGAACGACCTGCGAAACGTTGCCGACCGAAGGCGTCGCATAGGGGGCCGGCAGGGCGTCGGCCGTGATGTGGCGCCACCTGCCTGGTGCATCGTCATGCCACGAGCCGTAGGCGGCCGCACCGGCAAGCACCGCGGCGTCTTGGGCGTAAGCGGCAGCGCCCAGTCCGAGCGCCAGGAGCGTCGCCCCCAACGACGAGACGCCTGGCCTCAGGCTTGATCCTCTCGGCATGCTGGCCTCCTCAAGCCCGCGAGCTTCCAACAATCCTACACGGCTCGCATCCGTTCCTTAAGCGCACAAGGGCGCGCGTTTTGTGGCGGAGCAAGAAAAAGGGGGCGGGCCCGAGAGCCCGCCCCCGAGTGTCCGGATCCAAGCGCTGGGAGGGGGGCGCGATCCGGTCGAAAAGTCAGCTGACGGCGAGCGGCACCGCCACGTAGTGCGTACCCTGGTCCGACTTCACCTGCAGGAGCACGGCGCGCTTGCCGGCCTTGCGCAGCTCCGCGAGCTGCTTCTGCACGTCGGCCGGCGTCGAGACTGCGGATCCACCCACATTGGTAATGACGTCGCCGGTTTTGATCCCGTGCTCGGCTGCCGGGCCGCTGGGATCGACGGCGGTCACAACGACGCCACGGTCGCCGGCGCCAGTCGCATTGGCCGGAGCGAGCGTGAGCCCAAGCCGTCCTGACTGCGTGTGATCCTCTTGTCCCTGGTCGGCCCGAGCCTCCTTCTGGTCCGGCATCTGCGCGAGCGTGACATTGATGGTCTCTTGGCTGCCGCTGCGAATAATGCCGAGCTTGACGGACGAGCCTGGGCTCATGGCGCCGATCTTTTGGGCGACCTCGCGCGAATCCTTGGCCGACTGGCCGTCAATCGAGACGATCACGTCACCGGCCTTGACGCCGGCCTTCTCGGCTGGGCTGCCGGACTGCGGCTCGGCGACGAGCGCACCCGAAGTCTGCTTGAGACCGAGCGCATCCGCGACGTCCGCGGTCACCGGCTGGATCTGCACGCCGAGCCAGCCGCGGGTGACGTGACCCGTGTCCTTGAGCTGCGCGATCACGGTCTTCGCGGTCGCGGCCGGGATGTCGAAGCCGATGCCGACCGAGCCGCCCGAGGGCGAGAAGATCGCGGTGTTGATGCCCATCACGTTGCCGTCGGCATCGAAGGTCGGTCCGCCGGAATTGCCGCGATTGATCGGCGCGTCGATCTGGATGTAGTCGTTGGTGCTGCCGATATCGCGCCCGGTCGCTGACACGATGCCGGCCGTGACGGTGCCGCCGAGGCCGAACGGATTGCCGACCGCGACCGCCCATTCGCCGATGCGCGGCGCATGGTCGGAGAACTTCACGAACGAGAAGCTGCCGCCCTCGACCTTGATCAACGCAAGGTCGCTGCGCGGGTCGGTGCCGATGACCTTGGCGGTGTGGATCGTGCCGTCATCGGTGGTGACCGTGACGGTAGAGGCATGGTCGACCACGTGATTGTTGGTGACCGCGTAGCCGTCGGCCGAGATGAAGAAGCCGGAGCCCTCGCCGGTGACCGGGCGGCGCGGCGTCTGAGGCTGCTGGCCGAACTGCTGGCCGAACTGTTGACCGAACTCATCGCCGAACTGCCGGAAGAACTTATCCATCGGCGAGCCGGGCCGTGGCGGATTGCTGCCCTCGTCGGCCGACGCGTTCTGGTCCATCTTTACCCGCACAGAGATGACCGCCGGCTTCACCTTCGCGACCAGATCCGCGAAGTCGGCCGGATGCTGCTGCAAGGTCGTCTCGGCGGCCTGCACCGGGTTGGACCACGGCTTTAAGCCCCCCGGCCCGCCGAGCAGAACCGCAACCGCAAGCGCGGCGACCGATCCCATCAGCACGACGCGGCGCGGCGAAGGCCCTGGGCGGACCGTGTTTGGTTGATTCATGGTTGGTCTCCAAATTCTCTGTTGCATGAGCGCGCCGAGCGGCGCCGCCTACTGCCTATATTTGGAGATCGATTCTTTCCGGCTCCCGTCGAGGGAATTAATCCTTGGTAATGTTGCGGAGCCCTTTGGCGCACTTTCGTGCCCGCTAAACCTTGTGATTGGTGTCCCCCGGAAAGCGAGGACCCAGTATTCAACAAGTTATTCAACAAGTTTCCTGTTCCATTTGCGCTCGGAATACTGGGTGCCTGCTGGAGTTTACCCTGCGAAAGCGATGGGCATGACAACTTGGGACCCGCCCGCTAAATGAGCACGAATTGTCGCAGGGCGATGCGCACGGGCCGAAAAAAGAAACCCCGCCACGAGGGCGGGGAGTTTTCAGACCGTCTACCCGGCTATGGACGGCGGGGGCACCGTTGTCCAAGCAGGGGGACGCGAATTTGGTTATCGGCTCGCTGACGTGAGGGCAAATTAACATGTCATAAACCAGAGCCGCTGACTGATCTCTGATCAGCCGTCGGTGCTCCGGTGTTCTCACACCCCGCCTGGAGCGACGTAGCAGTAGACCTGACCTTGATTGCCGATGAAAATGATCCCGTGGCCGGTCGGGTTGCCACGATCCCATTTCATTTTCTGGTTGGGGACGCTGATTCGCGTGCCAGCGGGTATTACACCCTTGCCGTCTGTAATAATCGCTATGTAGTGATCACCGGCGACCTCGAACGTATCGGCCTCGAACGCGTCGGCCTCGCCGCAGCACGACATGTAGGGATTGTCGGGCTGCATCAGGCTTTGGAACCACTCGCGCAGGTAAACCGGCGAATTGCCCCATTGTCCGTTGTCTCTCGCCAACGCGGTACTGGAAAGCAGAAGCACAAGTGCCACGTAGCGCATTTCAACCTCCTCAGTATGTACGAAGGTAGAAATGCAATAGTCGGGCCAAGTCAGGCGGTCCGGCCCGCGGCGAGCGCTTTCTCGGACGCGGGGTGACCCCTGCGTGGCTGCATGACCTAGGTCTCACTACTTAGGTGTCACTAATGTGTGTGTGACTAAACCGCAATGTGCGTGTGACTAACCGCAATGTGTGTGTACTAACCGCGGCCGAGGGGTGGCTGCCCACCCAATGGGTGCCAGATTACCGTGCGCAAGGGGGTGGTGGCGTAGTGGCGTGGCGTCCGCTGTGGCTTCGGAAGGGTGGCCGTCATGCAATGTTTCCTTTGTGGCGAGCAGATGCAGGTCGTGCGGGTCGAGCCCCACGTGGTGGACCTGCGCGGTTTTGAGCTGCGCACCTTTCAATGCGTCGGCTGCGGCGATTTGGAGAAGCATCCGGTCTTCGACAGCACGCTGGCGCAGCATCCCGACGCACCCCTGCCGGAAGCGGCTAGGCCGCCGGCCCCGCCGATGCCGGCAGCGAGAAGCAGGGTGATGTCGCTGATCGGTGGCCTGGTTCGGCGGCGCAGCACACCGCACGCATGAAGGCAACACGTATCCCGGCCACTCCCGGGACATGACCTACTTCGGCGGCCAACGCGGGAAGGGCGTGAAGCCCTCGCGGTTCGGCATCTTCACCTTGGGTAGCGATTCCGCGTCCAGCACCTTATCGGGCCCGATGAGGCCGTTGAGATTGAGGATGTAGGCGGCGACCGCGTAGACCTCATCATCGCTCAGGGATTTCGGCCGGTCCCAGGGCATGGCGCGGCGCACGTAGTCGAACAGCGTCGTTGGGTAAGGCCAATAGCTGCCCACCGTCTTCACCGGCGCTTTGTCGGGTGCGATGGTGCCGGCGCCGCCGACCAGGCGATCGTTCGGCCGGCCTTCGCCCTTCTCGCCGTGGCAGGCTTGGCATTTGGCCGCATAGACGGCCTCGCCTTGCGCGACCGTGCCCTTGCCCGGCGGCAGGCCCGCGCCGTCCGGTCCGATGCTGATGTCCCAGGCGGCGAGGTCTTGCGGGCTGATGGGCTTGCCGAAATGCGGCTCGTCCGCGGCCAGAGCCGGTGTCGCGGCTAGGAGTAGAGCGGCGGCTGAGAGGATGAGGCGATTAAGCAAACACATTGCTCGCCTCCCCGGCCTGATTGATGCCCCAGCTCGCAACCGCATTGTAGTGGTAGTTGCCGCGCAACCCGCGCTCGGCGACGAACTGCGCGCGCGAGGGCTGCACCATGCCGGTCTCATCGGTGGCTCGGCTTTGCAGCACGGCGGGGCCGCCGTTCCACTGCCAGGCTGCGCGGAAGCGCGTCAGCGCCTTCGGCAGCACCGGCTCCTGTAGCATCGCGGGCGCAAAGCTCTGCCCGCCGTCGGCCGACACCTCGACCTGGCGGATGCGCCCGTTACCCGACCAGGCAAGTCCGGAAATCTCGTAGAAGCCCGGGCCCTTCAGCGTCAGCCCAGGGGAGGGCCGCGTGATGATCGACTTGACCTCGATCGGGAAGACGAACTGCCAGGCTTTGTCCTCCTTGAGCAGGATCGTGTATTTGGAGGTCTCGTCCTTGGTCATGATCGGCGCGTCGACAAGCTTGAGGCGGCGCAGCCACTTCACGTTCATGTTGCCCTCGAAACCGGGCAGGAGCAGGCGCAGCGGATAGCCGTTGGCGGGCCGCACGCGCTCGCCGTTCTGATAGAGGCACACCATGGCGTCGTCGAGCGCCTTGGGGAGCGGGAAACTGCGGCTCATGCCGGAGGCATCGGCACCCTCGGCCAGGACCCATTTGGCGCGTGGATCGATGCCGGCCTCATCGAGGAGGGTCGAGAGCTTGACCCCGGTCCAGTCCGAGCAGGAGAGGAGCCCATGGATTGCCTGCACGTTGAGCGGCTGCGCCTGCGCGGAATAGAGCGCGCCGCTGTTGCCGGCGCATTCCAGGAACGCAATGCGCGAGACGCGCGGGTAGCGCGACAGATCCTCGAGCGAGAACACCAGCGGCTGCCGCACCAGCCCGTGGATGACAAGGCGGTGCTGCTCGGGATCGATGTCCGGGACACCTGAATGGCTGCGCTCATAGTGCAGCCCACTCGGCGTGATCATGCCGTCGAGGAGATGATGCGGCGTGCGCGAGCTGCCGACGCCCGGCGTCGCCGGATTGGCGGGCGGCGCCCAGGTCCGAACCACCTTGCTCTCGAAATGGGAGGGCTGGCCATAGGCCGTGAAGTCAGTGCCCGGCTCCTTCGACCAGCGCGGCACGGCGAGCGGCTCGGCGGCGGCGCCCGTCGCGCCCGCCCCCAGGCCTGCAGCGCCCGCGATCAGCGTGCGCTCGAGAAAAATGCGCCGGTTGAGAATGCCGTTGCCGGCCGCCGGCTCCGGCGCGCCCTTGCGCTTCCTGCCCATGTTGCCTCCTTGGCGAAGTTGTCGGTCTTGAGCCTAGCCTGATTGGCAAGCGAGTAAAGGCGGTTCGTCGCTGCTGGCCCTGCGCGACTCGCGCGCGCGTCATGCGATTTGATAGGATGCTATCGGCCTCGACCGGTTGAGGCAAATCTGTTAGGTGCCCACGCCGGAGCAAAAGATGAAAATCACCGGGCAGGTCAGGGTCAAGGCGCCGCGCGCGGCCGTGTATGCGGCGCTGCGGGACGCGCGCTTCTTCGCCGCCTGCGTCGAGGGCGTGAGCGGTCTCACCGAGCTTGGGCCCGATCGCTACTCGGCCACCATGGAGACCAAGGTGGCCTACATGGCCTTCCGCTTCGCGGTGACGGTCGCGCTCACACGCGTCGATCCTCCGTGCGAGATCGAGGCCAAGGTCGAAGGCACGCCGGCCGGGATCGTCGGGCGCCTGACGGCGACCGCGTTGACGACCTTGAGCGAGGCCGGCGAGGAAACCGTGATCGACTACGCGGTCGACTCGACCTTGACCGGCAAGCTCGGCAGCCTCGGGCAACCGGTGCTGCGAGCGAAGGCGAAGGAGATGGAGCGCCAGTTCGCAGCGCAGCTGCAGGCCGCGTTCGCGGCGGCCGCCGAGGCTGGCCGATGACACCGTTTGCGGTCGACGAGCCGGCCTCCCTCGTCGAGGCGATCAAGCTGCTCGATCCGCAGGACGCTTCGGTTCGCCCGATCGCTGGTGGCACCGCGCTGATGCTGATGATCAAGGCCGGCGTGTTTCGTCCCGCGCGCCTTGTGAGCCTGCGCGCCGTCAAGGAGCTTTCCGCGATCGCGGCGCAGCCCGACGGCGCCCTCAAGATCGGTGCCATGACACTGCTCTCGGTGTTGGAGCGCTCGGCCATGGTGCGCGCCCATGCGCCGGTCGTCACGCAGACCTTGCGCACGCTCTCCAATGTGCGGGTGCGCAATGTCGCGACCGTGGGCGGCCATCTCGCCCATGCCGACCCGCACATGGACTTGCCGCCGGTGCTGATCGCGCTCGGCGCCCATGTCGAGGTGGCGGGCCCGGATGGTACGCGCACGATCGCGGTCGAAGATTTGTTTGCTGGCTATTTCGAAACGGTGTTGCGGCGCGATGAGCTGATCACGACGCTGGTCATTCCGGCGCAACGCGGCCGCCGCGCCGCCTATCTCAAATGCACTACACGTGCCGTGCACGACTGGCCGGCGCTTGGGGTTGCGGTGTCGGTCGATGGCGAAAGCTCCCGGATCGTGATCAGCGCCGCGACCGAGAGGCCGGTTCGTCTCCCGGGCGCGGAAGCCGCGCTGCGCGACGGTGGCGACGAAGTCGTCTTGCGCCGCGCCGCCGATGCGGCGGCGGACGAGGCCGAGACCATCAGCGACGGCCAGGGATCGGCGACCTACAAGCGCCAGCTGGTCCGTGTCTATGTGCGGCGTGCGCTCGCCGCAGCGCTTGGTGGAGCGACCTGATGGCGGCGATGGGAAGCGGGCAGGTCGGACGTTCAGTCCGTCGTCTCGAGGGCGCCGCCAAGGTCACCGGCCGGGCCGAGTACGTGCACAATCTGCGCCTACCCGGGATGCTCTACGGCAAGATCGTGCGCAGCACCGTGCCGCACGGACGCATCCGCTCGATCGATGCGGCGCAGGCGCGCGCCCTTGCTGGGGTGCACGGCGTGGCGACCATCGAGGATATCCGTAAGGTCGTGCCCGAGCCGTTCTATGGGCCGGCCTTTCACGACCAACCGATCTTGGCGGTCGACAAAGTGCATTATGTCGGGGAGCCGGTCGCGGTCGTGCTCGCCGGCGATCCACATGTCGCCGAGGCCGCAGCGCAGCTCGTCGTCGCCGACTATGAGGAACTGCCCGCCGTCTACGACGAGGTCGAGGCCATGACCTCGGCCGCGATCGTACACGAGGTGCTCAAGCCCGCCGGTACGTTTCCGGACCTCAAGCATCTGCAGGGCCGCCGCGGCACCAATGTGGCGCTCGACTTCCATCTGCGGCGCGGCGATCCGGAGAAAGGCTTTGCCGAAGCGGACCATGTGTTCGAGCACACTTTCCGCACCCAGCAAGTCTTGCACCTGCCGCTCGAGCCCTTTGTGTCGGTCGCCGAGGCGTCAGGTGGCGCCGATGATGGCAGGCTCACCATCCACACCGCCTCGCAGTCGCCCTCCTTCGTGCGCATCGAGATCGCGCGCCTTCTTGGCTGGCCCGAGAACCGCGTGCGCGTGAAGGTGCCGTATCTGGGTGGCGGCTTCGGGGCCAAGCTCTACATCAAGCTGGAGGCGCTGGTTGCGGCGCTGGCGCTGGTTGTGCGGCGGCCGGTGAAGATCTCGCTCACCATGGAGGAGCAGTTCTATACGCTCACCAAGCACGCGAGCACTTTTCGCATCAAAAGCGGGGTCAAGAACGGGCGCATCACGGCACGCGCCTGCGAGGTGTGGTGGAACGGCGGCGCCTACGCCGATATAGGGCCGCGCATCACCCAGAAATCGGGCTTCACCGCGCCCGGCCCCTACGACATCGACAATGTCGCGATCGATTCCTACTCGCTCTACACCAACCTGACGCCCGCCGGCGCGCTGCGCGGCTTCGGCATTCCGCAGCTCGTCTTCGCCTATGAGAGCCACACCGACCTGATGGCGCGCTCTCTCGGGCTCGATCCCGTGGAGTTCCGTCGCGCCAACATTCTGCGCGAGGGCCGGCCACAGGCGACCGGCACGCTGATGCAAGATGCGGCGATCGCCGAAGTGTTAGATCGGCTCGCGGCGCGCATGAATTGGGGCAAGCCGTTCGATCACGGCAGCGGCACCATCCGTCGCGGGCGCGGCATCGCCATTGGCTTCAAGGCTTCGATCTCGCCCACCACCTCGATCGCCATCGTCAATGTGGCCGCCGACGGCAGTTGCACGCTCTATTGCAGCACCGTCGACATGGGCCAGGGCTCCGACACGGCCAATGCGCAGCTCGTGGCGGAAGTGCTCAACATCCGCGCCGAGCAGGTCACCGTCGTGCATCCCGATACGGACGTCACGCCCTACGATATGGCGACGCTCGGCTCACGCTCGCTCTTCCACATGGGCAACGCCGTGCGGCTCGCCGCCCGGGATGCACGCGACAAGATTGCCGCCCTCGCTCGAGAGCTCGGCCTGCCGGAAGGCAGCAACGTGCCGGTCGCCGAGCTTTTCCAGAAGAAATACAAGATGCAGGCCGGCAACATCATCGGCATCGGCAGCTACATCCCGAGCTACGCGCCGCCCGACCACGCAACTGGCCAGACCCCCAACGCCACGCCCTACTGGATGGTGGGCGCCGCAGGGGCCGAGGTCGAGGTCGACACCGAGACCGGACATGTGCGGGTCACGCGGCTCGTCAACGTCGCCGATGTGGGGCGGCCGATCAATCCGCGCATCGTGGAGAGCCAGCTCTCCGGCGCCGCCATCATGCAGCTCGGCTTCACCATGCAGGAGAAGATCGAGATTGACGGCGGCCAGATCGTCAACGCCTCGCTCGCCGACTACAAGATTCCGAGCCTGCTCGATATTCCCTCCGATATGCAGAACGAGGCGGTCGAGACGGAGCAGCATTCCGGTCCATTCGGCGCCAAGGGCGTGGGCGAGAGCGGCACCTTCGGGGTCTCTCCAGCGATCGCCAATGCGATCGACGATGCGGTCGGGGTGCGCCTGACCTCCTTGCCTCTTACCGCCGAGACGCTCTACCGCGCGCTGCGCACCGCCGCGAACGCGCCGCTGGAGGTTGAGCCGTGAAACGCACGATCCATTTCACGCTCAATGGCGCGCCGGTCGAGGCCGAGGTCGCGCCGCATTGGAACCTGGTCGAGCTGCTGCAGCGCGAGTTCGATCTGTTCGGGGCGCGCGAGAGCTGCGCGCAAGGGCTCTGCGGCTGCTGCACCGTCATGGTCAACGGCGCGGCCGTGTCCGGCTGCCTCTACCTCGCGGTCTTCGCGGACGGTGCCGAGGTCGTGAGCATCGAGCATCTCCCCGACGGCAAGCTCGATCCGGTGCAAGAAGCCTTTCTCGAATGCGGCGCCTTCCAGTGCGGCTTCTGCACGCCGGGATTCGTTCTGATGGCGCGCGAGCTTCTGCGCGCGCATCCCGATCCGGACGAGGAGGAGATTCGCCACTACCTCGCCGGCAATCTCTGCCGCTGCGCCGCCTATCCGCAGATTGTCGAGGCGGTGAAGCTCGCCGCCCGCAACATGCTAAAGGCGCATGATGGGAAGGACCAATAAGAACCGAGTGATCTAGAGGGAGAACACCATGACGAGCGCCAGCGCCGCCGGTCAAATGCCTTGGTACGCTACCCTCAACGGCAATCAATGGCGGACACTCGTCGCCGCGAACCTCGGCTGGATGTTCGACGGCTACGAGACTTTCGCGCTGATCCTCACGGTCGGAGTCGCGCTGCGACAGTTGCTCGACCCTTCGCAGTACGGGCAAATCCCGGCCTATGCCGGTACTGTCATCGCGGTGACGCTGCTTGGCTGGGGCATCGGCGGCATCATCGGCGGCGTGCTGGCCGATTATCTCGGTCGTCGCCGCACCATGATCTACGCCATCCTGGCGTATTCGCTCGTCACTGGCCTCAGCGCGTTCGCCTGGGATTGGGTCTCGTTTGCGGCACTGCGTTTTCTCGTGGGCATCGCCATCGGCTCCGAATGGTCGACCGGCGCCTCGATCACCGCCGAGGTGTGGCCCGACCATGCCCGGGGCAAGGGAGCGGGCCTGATGCAATGCGGGCTCGGCATCGGCTTCTTGCTCGCCTCACTGGTCTGGTTGTTTGTGGGGGCGTTCGGGCCCGGCGCCTGGCGCATCATGTTTTTGATCGGTGTGTTGCCGGCCCTGTTCGCGCTGTGGGTCCGCGCCGGCATTCCGGAATCCGAGCCTTGGGAGCGCGCCGACGAAAGCCGCCGCTTGGCGCGTGAGCGCGCGCGAGGCGGCGCCGCTCTCGGCGAAGCTGAGCGTGCGCTCACGCGCTTCACCTTGGCGGATCTTTTTGCCGACCCGCGGAACCGCCGGCACGCCATCCTCGCCTTTCTCTTATCGTTGACCACTACACTTGCCTGGTGGGGCATCTCCACCTGGGTTCCACCCTATATCGGGTCGGTCGCCGCCAAGGACGGCCTGCCCGCGCAGCAATGGGCGAGCTATGCGGGCCTGACCTACAATCTCGGCGCCATTCTCGGCTATGCGAGCTTCGGTTTCCTGGCCGACCGGCTCGGGCGCAAGCCCATGACCATGTTGTTCTTCGTCATGGCGCTCGTGCTGACGCCGGTGCTCTTCCTGTGGACGCAGGATTTGACGCTGCTGCTCGTGGTCGCCGCCATCAACGGCTACTTCAGCCTCGGCCAGTATTCCTGGATGCCAGTCTGGCTGCCGGAATTGTTCCCGACCCGCATCCGCGCGACCGGCATGGCCTTCGTGTTCAACGCCCCGCGTTTCATCGCCTTCCTCGGCCCGCTCTTGGCCGGCAACTTGATTGTGTATTTCGGCGGCTTCGGCTATGCGGCCACCATCGTGGCGACGATCTATGTGCTTGGCCTCGCGGCGGCGCCGTTCCTGCCGGAAACCAGGGGTCAGCCGCTGCCGGCGTAGCAAAATCCCTTGTCCCGAGCTTGACCTGGGAGCGTTCCAAACGTCAAAGCCCATCGTCTGGAACGGTCCCGGCTCAAGGCCGGGACAAGGCAGAAAGTGGAGAATCTGACGAGATGATGAAACGCAAGCCGGTGGCATTCGGCGATCTGCGCGGTTGGATCGGGGCCCTCAAGGCGCATGACGAGCTGGCCGAGATCAATGCCGAGGTCGACTGGAACATCGAGCTCGGCACCATCATGCGCCTCGCGCAGGGCCCCGGCACCGGGCGGGCGATGCTGTTCAACAACATCAAGGACTACAACAGGCCCGATAGCCGCTGCCGGCGCGTGTTCGGCTCCGCCCTCAACAACTATCGCCGCATTGCCATCATGCTCGGCTTGCCGCCGGACACTCATCCGCGCGAGCTGGTCAAGATCAGCCGCAGTATTCTGGAGGGCATGATCCCGCCCAGGACCGTCAACAGCGGCCCGGTCAAGGAGAACATCGTCACCGGCCGGGATATCGATCTCACCGAGCTGCCGGTGCCCTACTGGAACCGCATGGACGGCGGGCGCTATCTCATCACCTATGCGGGTGTGGTGAGCAAGGACCCGACGACCGGCGTCATGAATGTTGGCGTCTATCGCGGCATGCTGGCGGGGCGTGACAAGATTCCGATCCTGATGTGGCGCGCCCAGCACATCGGCCACCATGTCACCGCCTGGCTGGCGCAGGGCGAGAAGGAGATGCCGATTGCGGTGGCGATCGGCTGGGAGCCCTCGCTCGGCTTCTGTGCCGGCTCGCCGGTGCCCAAGGGCACTTGCGAGTACGATGTGATGGGGGCCATGCGGGGCGAGCCGGTCGAGCTCGTCAAGTGCGAGACCGTCGACCTGCATGTGCCGGCCTCGGCCGAGATCGTGATCGAGGGCTATCTCGGGCTCGAGCCCGAGACCTACATGATGGAAGGGCCCTATGCGGAGTTCACCGGCTATCTCGCGAGCGAGCGCTCGCTCAAGCCGACCATCCGCGTGACCTGCATCAGCCATCGCAACGATCCGATCCTGCGCGGCACTATCGAGGGCTGCCTGCCCGGCAGCTATTCAGAGAACGCCGTTGGCTCCTCGATCATGCGCGCCGCCACCGCCTGGAACGTGCTCGACCGCGCCGGCGTGCCCGGCATCACGGATGTGTGGTGCCCGCCCGTGCAGGCCGGCATCAACTGTCTGGTGCGCATGCAGCAGACCTATCGGGGCCAGGCCAAACAGGCCGCTAACGCGCTCTGGGGCTCGACCGCGGCGCATGTGCGCTACAAGCACGTTACCGTCGTCGACGACGACATCGACGTCCACGACTACGCCGCCGTCGACTGGGCGATCGCGCACCGGGTCAATGCCGGCGAGAACGACATCGTCATCATGCCGGCGACCTTTGGGCTCGGCCTCGATCCCTCGACGCGCCGCCGCGACCGCAATCCGGCGTTGTTCGGCACCGGCAAGTGGAACCGGGTGCTGATCGATGCCACGCAGAACATCGACTACGATCCCGACCCCGATCTTGGCGGCGCCCGCTTCCCACCCACCGTCTGGCCGGCTGAGGACGACGTCGCCGCCGCCAAGGCGCGCTGGCACGAGCTTGGGCTCGACAGGAAGCGCTGATGCCCCTGCGCATCGGCACTTCGGAGCGCGGCGGCACGTTTCACAGCCAGGGCAGGGCGCTTGCGACGATCTTCGATCGGCAGCCGCAGCTCGCGCCGGTTGAGGTGCTGGAATCGAGGTCCGCAAGCGTCGGCAATGCGCGGCGCCTGGCGGCGGGAGAGATCGATTTCGGCTTCATGGCCTCGAACTGGATCGGCCGCGCGCAGAGAGGTGAGGCGCCGTTCGATGCGCCGATCGATCTGCGCATGGCGGCGCCAATGAACGCGGGGCCGTTGTTCTTCATTGCGCGCGCCGACGCGCCGATCCGCAGTATCGGCGGCCTGCGCGGCAAGCGCGTCGCGGTTGGGCTCGCGACCAGTGGCATGGTGCAGCATGTGCACTCAATCTTCGCCGCACTCGGCCTGAGCTTCGCCGATATCACGCCTGTGTATCTCGATTTCGCCGCCGGCGCCGATGCGCTGGCGCAAGGCACTGTCGATGCGCAGTTCCAGTGCCCGATCCCCAACCAAGTGATGACCGATCTCGCGGCGCGAGTCGATCTACAGGTCATTGCTTATGGGCCAGGCGAGATGGAGACGGTGCTGCGCGCGGTTCCCTTTTATCGGCCGACCACCATACGCGTGCACGCCATCCGCGGCGTCGACCATGACGTGCCGCAAATCGCCGTGGTTAACGTCCTCGCCACTCATGCGCGCGTAGCAGAAGCAATAGTTCGCGAGGTGGTCGCCGCCGTGATCGATGGTGCCGGGGAGCTGGAGCGCCTCAACCCACTATTTGTTGGGCTGCCGGATTTGCTCGAGCGGTTGCGCCGCGAAGGCCGCGCCGCACTCGAGTTTGGTGGGGTGCCCCTGCACGATGGCGCACTGCAGGCCTATCGCGCCGCGGGCTACAAGCCGATTACTGCGGCTCGATCTTCGCCTCCTTGATCACCTTGCTCCACAGCGCCGCCTCCTCGGCAAAGAACTTTGCCGTGTCGGCACGCGAAGTGGCGGCTGCATCGAGCGAGAGCGCGCGCAGCTTGTCGGCGTCCTCCGCGCTCGCCAGCGCCGCGACCGCTTCGTGATTGATCTTGTCGACGATTGCATCGGGCGTGCCGGGCGGCGCGACCAGGCCGAACCAAGTGATCGAGCGGAAGCCCGGCAAGCCCGCCTCCGAGAAGGTCGAGATCTCCGGTAGCGCGGACATGCGTTTGAGGTCGGCGACGGCGAGAACTCTCAGCATCTTGGCGCGGTAGAGCGGCACCGAGGTGGTCGGGGTGTCGAAGAACATGTCAACTCGCCCCGCCATCAGGTCGGTGAGTGCCGGCTGCGCGCCGCGATAAGGCACGTGCACCATGCTGATGCCGGCCAAGGCCTGGAGTTCATTCGCCGAAAGATGCGCGGTCGAGCCGACGCCCTGCGACGCGTAGGAAAGCGCACCCGGATGCGTCTTGGCATAGGTGATGAGTTCGCCGAGCGAGTTTACCGGCAGATCGTTGCGCACCACCAGAATGTTGGGAATTTTGGCGAGCAGTGTGATCGGCACGAACTGGCTCGGCCGATAGCCGAGATCGCGATAGAGCAGATCGTTGAACGAGAGCGGCGCGGGCGGTGCCACCAGCAATGTGTATCCGTCAGGCGTCGCGCGCGCGACGGCGGTGGCACCGGGGTTCATGGCGCCGCCGGCCACGTTCTCCACGATCACCGGCTTGGCCCAGCCGCGCGAAAGCGCATTCGCCAAAATCCGCGCCAAAGTGTCGGTGGTGGAGCCGGGCGCCGAGGGAACGACGATCCGCACTGTGCGGGCCGGGAACTCCTCGGCGCGGCCGACGCCGAGCCCCGCGACCAGCAACGCCAGAGCTGCAAGCCAAGCGCCGCGCATCCATCTTCTCCGCGATGGGACTTCGCGCCTATCCTAGCGCGCAACGCGCAATGCGCCAATTTTCGATTTGCGTTACGGTTTTGGCGAGGCACGCACGCAAGATGGGAGAAGAAAATGGCCTATGCGCTCGAAGATTTTTGCGCCGATACCCGCACCGCCCTGAAGTCAAAGCCGCTGATCGACGCGCTGCCGCAGATCGCGGCGCACTTGTCGCGGCTTCTCGCCAACCCGGCATTCGTGGCCGGTGCCTTCAATGACAGCATGGAGCCCGGCAAGCGCGAGCTCTATCATGACGCCGAGCTCGATTTCTATGTACTGGCGCACGTCCAGGCGGGCGGCAAGGTCGGCAGGCCGCACAGCCATGGCGCCTCGTGGGCCGTCTACGGCAACGCACGCGCTTCGACCGATATGACCGAGTGGCGGCGCGTCAATCCGGAAACGGACGACCACCTCGAGATCGTGGCAACGAGCAAATACAGCCTGACGCCTGGGCAGACACGGGCTTACGGACCGGGCGTCATGCATTCGACCGCGCATGCGCAGACGGCCTGGGTCATTCGTGTCACCGGCACCGATCTCGACCGCATGCCGCGCTACCGGTTCAGCAAGAAGGACAAGATTTTGGAGAGCGCGTGAGGGGCCGCCTAACTCGGTGTCATCATCCGCAAATGCGGATAGTAGTCCGCGCGCTCGCGATTTATTGTTGACCGCGCGGAATACTAGGTCCGCGCTTTCGCGACGCTTGCGCGGGGATGACACCCGAGTGCGGGCTACTTCCTCTCCGCCCCGATCGCGGTGTAGCGCGCGATTACGGCCTTCGGCGTCGCGGCGGTCGCGGCCAGCATTTTCAGAATGCCGGCGCCGTCGATCGGGCTCATGTCGATGCCGATCCGCTCGGCCTCGGCCAAGAAATCCTTGTCGCGCGTCATGTCCATGAAGGCGGTCTGCAGGGCCTTGGCGCGGTCGGCCGGCACGCCGGGGGGAGCTGCGAACGGCAGCGCCATGAAGAACGGCAGCTCCGCAAAGCCGATCAAAGCCAGCGCGTCCGCATCGCTGGTCAGCTCGCGGCCGATCGGAATGTTGGGGAAATCCGGATGGCGGGTGGTGCGGCCGAACGCCATGAGGGGGCGGAAGGCGCCCTTGTTCCACAGGTCGCGCTGGCCGCTCCTGATCGAGCTCAAGCCTACGAACTGGCCGTCGATCTCACGGCTCTGCATCGCCAGGAACAGATTGGCGGCGCCCGTATAGCCGCGGATCACGTTGACGTTGAGGCCCAGGGTTTCCTTGGCGATGACCGCGAAGATCAAGTTGCTCGAGGCGGAGTTGTCGGCGCCGAGATTGATCGGTGTGCCGCCGCCGCGCAGCTCCGCGACGTTTTTCACACGTCCGCCGGAATTGACCAGCAGGAAGTAGGCGTCATTGGCATAGGACGAGAGGCTGCCGAGCCAGGTGAATTTCGTCGAATCGAACTGCGCGTTGGGATCGCCCTGGATCTGCAGCTGCGGCACCGCGCGTTCGAACTTGGCGAGCACCGAGCCGTCCTTGTCGACATTGCCGTAGAGCTTGTTGGCGGTGATGAGCCCGCCGGCACCCGGATTGTTCTGCACGACGACCGACGGCGCGCCAGGAATGAAGCGGCCCAGATATTTAGCCACCAGCCGGGCCGAAATGTCATTGATGCCGCCCGGCGCGGTGCCGACCAGCATGGTGACGGTACGGCCCCTGTAGAACTGCTCTACTGGTTGGCCACGTGCCGGCGCAGCCAGACTCAGGGCTAGGCCACAGGTCAGGATCGCTGAAGCTCGGCGCCAGGACCGGAGCGGTTGGCATTTCATTCCGAATTCTTCCTCTTTGTTGCGGCGGTATTTTGATACACCCGCGCAATGCAATTGGCCATGCACCGGTTATCCACCGTGTAACAAATCTGACATGTCAACGAGCAATGGCCGACATATTACCTGCCTAGCCTTCCGGTCCTATCGGAAATTTTCCCGAACATCTCGCTATTTGAGGGACCTTACGATGCTCAGGCAGCTCAACAAACGTTTGCGCGATCAGGCCGTGGTCACGGCGGCAATTTTGTCGCTGGTCGGTACAGGTGCGGCGCGTGCCGCGGACGGCGACGACCTCTTCGGTGCGGACAGCAACGATCGCCACACGGTCACCCCGATCAAGCATGTCATCGTGATCATGGGCGAAAATCGCACCTTCGACCATCTCTTTGCAACTTATCAGCCGCGTCCTGGCGAGCACGTCGACAATCTCCTATCGAAGAAGATCATCAATATCGACGGATCCCCGGGCCCGAATTACGGCGTTGCCGTGCAGAATTACGCGTTGGTCACCAGCACATTCTCGATCAGCCCTAGTGGTAAGACACCTTACGGAACGGGCGGCAATGCGCTCAACGTCCCGAGCACGTCCTACGCTCCGAAAGTTCCGTACACCAACATTTATGATCCAGTGACCGGCGCCGCGGTCAACGGTCCGGGCGCGGTGGCAACCTTGGCGCTCGCCCATGAGGCCACACAAGACCTGCGTCCGCAGGACTACGGGTTGCTGTTGACCGGTGCAACCGGCCTGCCGACCAAGGCCGATACGCGTATCAAGAATGCCCTCAGCCTGCCGAACGGGCCATATCCGCTTGTCACGCCGGGCGGCGGCAGCCTGTACGATACCTACGGTGGCAGCCCGGTTCACCGCTTCTATCAGATGTGGCAGCAGCTCGATTGCGACGTTCGGAAGGCAACTGTGAAAAATCCGAGCGGCTGTCAGGCCGATCTGTTTCCGTTTGTCGAACAGACAGTGTCGTCCGGCAGCAACGGCGGTCTGTTCACCGGGACCTATCCGGCGGAAGGCAACATCGCTTTGGGATTCTATAACGTCGCCAACGGCGATGTGCCGTATCTGACCGAACTGGCGAACAAATACACCATTAATGACAACTATCATCAGCCGGTCATGGGTGGCACCTACGCCAACCAGATGATGTTCGGCTACGCGGCCGCTCTCTATTATGAGAATGCCGACGGCACGCCGGGCATACCCCCGTCGAACCAGATCGAAAATCCGAACCCGCAGCTTGGCAGCAACAACTTCTACACCCAAGACGGCTATTCGGGCGGCAGCTATACCAATTGCTCCGACATCAATCAGCCGGGCGTCGCCGCGATAGTCAGCTATCTCAACGCGATCGAGGTGCCGCCGAACTGCGCCCCAGGCGCCTACTATCTGCTCAACAACTATGTGCCGGCCTTCATCGGCAGTGGCGCCACCGATCCCGTCAACAACGGGCCGTTCACGCTGCCGCCAGTCATCAAGCAGCGCCACATCGGCGACGAGATGAGCGCGCACCAGGTATCGTGGGCCTATTTCGGCGAACGGTGGAATGACTTCAAGAAGGCTCCGGGGCTCGGCGCCAACTTCGGCACCATCGATCCGCCGATCGGCCCGGCGGCGTATCTGTACTGCAACATCTGCAATCCGTTCCTGTATTCAGCATCGACGATGACGAATGCCGCGGAACGCGACGCACACCTCAAGGACACCGCCGATCTTTATGATGCTATCGAAGACGGCAAGCTGCCGGCCGTGTCCTGGGTGAAGCCCAGCACTTTCAACGACGGCCATCCGGCGTCCTCGAAGGTCGATCTGCTCGAGTCGTTCACCCACAACATCATCGACAAGGTCCGCGCCGATGAAGCCCTCTGGGAGTCCACTGCAATCTTGATCACCACCGACGAGGGCGGCGGATACTACGACTCGGGCTACGTCCAGCCGGTCGACTATTTCGGCGACGGCACGCGCATCCCGCTTCTCGTCGTGTCGAAATACTCGCAGGGCGGACATGTGTCGCACGAGTATTCCGACCACGCTTCGATCGTGAAGTTCATCGAGCGGAACTGGAAGCTCGGCAAGCTTTCGTCGCGCAGCCGCGACAACCTGCCGAACCCCAAGGCCTCGGAAGCCAACCCCTATGTACCGCTGAACAGCCCCGCCATCGGCGATCTGTTCGGCAACTTTAACTTCGGGGACGATCGCGGCGGCGGCGATCGCTGAGGTTCTGGCGAGGAGGCATTGCGTACGCCGCGCCAGCCCCCGCCAAGGGCTGCTATGCGATGAAGTCGGCGAGGGCCGGGCATAAAAGTCCGGCCTTCTTCATGGGGCGTTCCGCTTGCGAGCTCATCCAGATTTCACCTCCGCGATGGAAGCTGCCCGTAGCGCCGTGGCGGGCGGCGATCTGGCAACCGCGGAGCGCATTTGCCAGGAGGTCCTGGCCGTCACCCCCGACAATGGCAGCGCCTGGGCGGTCCTGACCGAGACCGCCTTGCAGCGCGGCCGTCCGGACGCGGCCATCGTCTGCGCCAATCGGGCGGTTGCGCTCACCCCCGGCGATCCGATCGCCCACATCATGCGCGCGAAATGCCTTTTCCAGGCTGGGGAAGCGCGGGAGGCGCTTGCCGCCGCCGAAGCGGCCGCCAAGACCGTCGGCTCCTCTCCAGCTGCGCTCGATGCTCTAGGTGCGATTTTCGGGCTGCTCGGGCTGCATCAGCAGGCTGCGGACCTGGCGCGGCGCGCGGTCGTGGCGCGTCCGGACGTCGCGCAGTATCTCTTCAACCTGGCCGCCACCGAGCGGATGACCGGGATGCTCGATGCCGCCGAGGCCCATTGCGACGCCGCGATCGCGCTCGATCACACCTACGCTCTCGCCCACTATCTGCGCTCCGATCTGCGAATCCAGACCGAGGATCGCAACCACATCCGAGAAATGGAGCAGCTCATCTCGGCCGGGAAGCTAGGCCCGCAAGGCGAGGTTTTGCTGCGCTTCGCCTTGGGCAAGGAGTATGAAGATATTGATGAGCATGCGCGCGCGTTCGCGAATGCTACCGCCGCCTGCGCGCTGCAGCGGAGCTCCGTGCACTATGACGGCAAGGCTGAGATCGCCGAGATCGACCGCATCATCGGCGCGCAGACCCGAGCCTGGCTCGCCGCCTGTCCGCCGGGATTTACCGCCGCTGATCCGGTATTCGTGCTCGGTTTGCCGCGCACCGGCACGACCCTCGCCGAGCGGATCATCGCGAGCCACAGCGCGATGATCTCGGCGGGCGAGACGGGCGCCTTCGCGGTCGAGTTTCGCCGCGCCGTCGAAGCGCGTCCGCACGGTCTCGATCTCGCGGAGTTGGGCCGACGCTATGTCGATGCGGTCTCCGCGATCATCACTCCGCGGGGCCGCCGTTTCGTCGACAAGACGCTGCAGAACTATCTCTATTGCGGGATCATCCACGCCGCGCTGCCGCGGGCGAAGATCATATTGATCCAGCGTCACCCGATGGATGCGTGCTGGGCCATGTACAAGGCGCTTTTCCTCGGCAAGTTCCCGTTCTCATACGATCAGCTCGAACTGGCGGACTACTATTTGGCGTTTCGCCGGCTGGCGCAGCATTGGCGGGCGACGCTGCCGCCGCACGCGTTGTTGGAACTGCGCTACGAGGACGTCGTGCGCGACCAGGCCGCAGCGAGCCGGGCGCTTGTCGCCTTCATCGGTCTCCCCTGGGAAGACGAGGTTCTGCATTTTCACAAAAGCCCGGCACCTTCGGCGACCGCGAGCGCGGTTCAGGTCCGTCGCCCCGTCTATGCGTCGTCGGTCGGGAAATGGCGACACCACGCCAAGGAGCTCGAGCCGTTGCGCGAGCGGCTCGCGCGCGAAATTCCGGCGGCCGATCTCGCGTGACGGCGCCCCCTCAGGGCAATGCCTCCAGCAAATGGCCGTAGCCCGCGCGCGGCTCGCGCACATGCAAGCGCTTCTGCATCTCCCAAATCCGCGCCGGCACCGGATGCACGACCGGGACCTGCAAATCCTGCTCCAGGAGCTTGATGATGTCGAGCGTGCGCCAGCCGGAGCCGAGCATGTAGATCGCGTCGGCGCCCTTGGCGCGCAGAAAATTGCGCTTGATGTGGGCGTAGACCTGCTCTCCCGAGAGTTCCTGCACCTTGTCGAAGGGCACGTCGATGCCCTCCATGCCGCACACCGTGAATCCCGCATCCTTGAAGTATTTGGCGAATATTGCGTTGAGCTTGGCCGGAAAATAGGTCGCGCCGACGAAGCTCTTTGCCTTTAGTGCCTGCAGCGCCCGTACGTGGTTCTGCGCCACGCTCATGATCGGGGTTTGGAACTTCTTCTCCCACGCGGCCACGATCTTCGCCTCGCCCGCATAGCCATGCACCATGAAGGGCGGCGCGCCGTGCGGATGGATCAGGTCGCATTTCTGCTCCGCGAGCAGCGCGATCGCCTTCTCGTAATGCGGCATCATGGTCTCGAACTCGTCCTCGGTACCGCGGCGGATGTTGAGGAAGATCGGGATGAGCCCGATGCCCTCCGGCAATAGGCGGCAGACCTCCTCGGTCACGCCCGGCCGCATCGTCGGATTGATCATGCCGACGACGCCGCGCCAGCTGGAGAACGCCATGATGCAGAGCCTCTGTTTGTAGCGCGGATGGAGCGCAGCGAAATCCAGGTTCGCCTTCCCGCATTCCGCTTCGCTTTATGCGGGCTACTTGTAATCCCGCTTCGCCGCCTTCGGCGTCACATAGCCTTCGGCCAGATCGCGGGCAAGCGCGGCGGCGTCGCGGCGGCGCGGATTGCCGTAGCCGCCGCCGCCCGCGCTCTGCAGGAGGAAGCACTCGCCGGCCGCCATCTCGACCTTGGCCGAGGCCTTGGTCTCGAACTCCTGCCGGGTACCGACCTTGACCACGAAGCGGGCGCGGCCGCCAGGCCTGCCACCGGCGATGCCTTGCGGCGCAAAGCGCGTCTTGTTGAAACGGCGCACGACAGTGGCGGCTTCCAGCAACTCGTATTCGCGCTGCATCGCGAGCCCGCCGCGCCATTCGCCAGGGCCGCCCGAATCCGGCACCAAGGTGAAGCGCGTGATGCGGCAGGGGAACTCGGATTCCAAAATCTCGATCGGCGTGGTGTGCAGGTTGCTCAGATGCGTGGCGGTCGCGGTCACGCCGTCATGGCCGACGCCGGCCCCGTAGGCCGAGCCCGATATCTCGTATTGCATGGTGCTCTGGCCGGGGCGGCCCTTGCTCCAGGCGATGCCGAGCGCGCTCGAGGCGCCCGAATGCGCGATGGCGCGGCCCGGATTGAGCTCGCCCAAGGCCTCGAGGATCACGTCGACCAGCATCAGGTTGACCATCTGATAGTTCGAAACCGACGCCGGCGCCTCCGCATTGACGACGGTGCGCGGCGCGAAGGCGAGCTGCACCACGTCGCGCATGCCGTCGTTGAAATGCAGACTCGGGTCGAGGCTGCCGATCAGGCAATAGAACACGCAGGCTTCCACCATGGAGGGCCGCAGATTGACCGGCCCCTTGGCCTGCGGATCGCTGGCGGAGAAATCGAAGCTCGCGCTGCCCTCGGCGATGGTCACCGTGACGGCGAGCTTGAGCGGTTGCTCAGTGTCGACGCCATCGCTGTCGAGGTAGCCTTCCGCCGCCGCGCTGCTCTGCGGCAGCTTGGCGAGCGCTGCTCTGAGCTCGTCGGCGGCACCCCTGAGGATGCCCGCAAATGCCTGCGTGAGAGTTGCCGCGCCAAAGCGTGCCGCGAGCTCCTTGACCCGCGTCGCGCCCATCTGGGTGACGGCGATCTGGGCGTGCATGTCGCCGCGCACGAGCTCCGGCTGCCGGCTGTTGGCGAGGATGAGCCGTTCGATATCGGGGAGCGCGCGTCCGGCCTCGCGGATTTTCATCGGCGGCACCAGCATGCCTTCCTGATAAATCTCGGTCGCATTGGCGGAGGTCGAGCCCGCGACAGCGCCGCCCACGTCCGCCTTGTGGGCGATCGAGCCCGCGAACGCGATGATCGCGCCGTCGACGAAGACCGGCGCCACGAACGCCATGTCGGACACATGCGGCAGGCCGCCCTCGTAAGGATGATTGGAGACCAGCACGTCGCCGTCTGCCAATGCGCCGGGCGCGCCATAGAGCTCCAGGATGCGGCCGACCAGATGCCGATAGACCGGTGCATGGAAGAACATCGGCGGCGCCACGATCAGCCGCCCGTGGTGGTCGAGGATCACGCAGCTGAAGTCGCGCGACTCGCGGATGATGGTCGAGTAGCCGGAGCGATAGAAATGATAGTGCATCTCATCGACCAGACTCGAGATCTTGTTGCGCAGGATCTGGATGGTGATCGCGTCCATGACTACGACGTCCTCGCGCGAGTAGCCCGCATGGAGCGAAGCGAATTCCGGGATCGCGGCCCCCGCATTCCGCTGCGCTCCATGCGGGCTACATCCTGTGCATGCATCACTCCCTCCGCAGAATAAGGTTGCGGAATGCGTCGACGCAGCCGCTCCAGCCGGGCGGGATGACAGTGGTCGAATCGAACTGCTCGATGATGGCGGGGCCGGTGACGGTCGCGCCGATCTCGAGCTGGTCGCGCTCGTAGAGGATGGCGTGAACCGAATCGCGCTGAGCCAGGTGGATGCGGCGGCGGCCCTTGATCGCGGTCTCGATGCCACGCGGTGAAGCCGGCAGCGCCTCTGGTACGGGCTGGTACTTGGGCACGGTCACACGCACGCGCAGGCGGTAGCTCACGAGCTCGACAGAGCGTTCGCGCGCCGCGTGGCCGTGAATCTGGGCGTGGCGCTCGTCGAAGCGCGTGCGCACCGCCGTGAGCGAATCCCCTGTCAGGTGCGCCTCGAACAGGCCCTCCAGCGGCGTGCGCAATTCATAGCCTTGCCCGGTGTAGCGCAGATCGAGCTCGCGGGTGAAAAGCGCATCAGCCGTGTTCATGCCCTCGGCCGCGAGCTCCCCACGCGCCTTGGCCTCGAGCTCGGCGAAGGCCGCCTCGGCCTGCTCGGGCGCAAGCGCGGCGAGCGGGGCGAGGGCGGAGCGCACATAATCGTGCACCACGTCGGTGCACAGCAGGCCGAGCGCCGAGAAGGCTCCCGGCCGCGGCGGCACCAGGATGCGCCGCATGCCGAGCTCGGCCGCGACCGCGGCCGCATGCACGGCGCCGGCGCCGCCGAAGGGCAAGAGCGTGAAAGCGGAGAGGTCGACGCCACGCTTAGCGGCGAAGACCCGTATTTCGTCGGCCATGCGCATGTCGACGATGCGCTGGACGCCGGCGGCGGCCTCGAGGAGGTCCATCTTCAGCGGCTCGGCGACGTGCGTCGTGAGTGCCTCACGCGAGGCCCTGATATCGAGCGCCTGCGCGCCGCCAAGGAAATAATCCGGATTGAGGAAGCCGCAGACCAGATCGGCATCGGTCACCGTCGGCCGCGTGCCGCCGCGCCCGTAGCAGGCCGGACCCGGATCGGCGCCCGCGCTCTGCGGCCCGACATTGAGGAAGCCGCCGCTGCCGACGCAGGCGATCGAGCCGCCGCCGGCCGAGATCGAGGTCATGTCGAGCGCCGGCACGTCGACCTGCCGGCGCGCGATGGTGCCCTCGGTGACCTCCAGCGGCACCCCGCCTTCGATGAAGGCGATGTCGGCGCTGGTGCCGCCCATATCGAGAGTGACGAGCCCCGCGCGCGCATCTTCTTCCGCCAGATGTGCGCTCGCCTGCGCGCCCGCGGCCGGACCGGAGAAGAGCGTATGCACGGTACGGCTTCCCGCGATGGCGGCGGAGAACGGCATCACGCCGCCGTTCGACTGCATCAGGAAGCGCTGCCCGCCGCCGACGCCCACGCGATCGAGGCCGAGATTGAGATGCGCGATGTAGTTGACCAGGACCGGCTCGAGATAGGCGTTCACTAGCGTCGTCGACATGCGCGACCATTCGCGGATGCGCGGCAGCACCTCGCTCGACAGTGACACATAGGCGTTGGGGCATTCCATTTGGATGATGGAGCGTGTCTCCTGCTCGTGCGCCGGGTTCATGAAGGCAAACAGATAGCAGACCGCAAACGATTCGACGCCCTCCTTGGCGAGCTCGCGCGCGGCGCGTCGCACCGCCTCACGGTCGAGCGGCCGCAGCACCGCGCCCGTATAGTCCGAGCGCTCGGGGACTTCCCGGGTCAGGCTCTGCGGCGCGATCGCCGCCGGCCTCCCATGGAAATAGTCGAACAGGTTACCGTCGCGCGCCTGCGCCTGGATCTCCTGGACGGCGCGAAAGCCTTCGGTGATGAAGAGGCCGACCTTGGCGCCGCGCATCTCCAGGAGCGCGTTGGTCGTGATGGTGGTGCCGTGGGCGAAGAAGGCGATGCTCGCCGGCGGGACGCCGCGTGCCGCAAAGCGCGCCACGCCGTCGAGGACACCCAGCGCTGGGTTCTTCGGCGTGCTGGAAACCTTCTCGACCAGCACGGCGCCCGTTGCGGTATCGAGCAGGACCAGATCCGTGTGAGTACCGCCAACGTCGACGCCGAGCCGATAGTGCGGCGTGCTCATATTCATGACCACCGATGCGGTGAGTTGCCGCCCGCTTTGGCAGAAGACGGGGTCGGTTGTAAAGGGTAGTGGCGGGCTACTTCTTGAGCCCGATGACTCTCATCAGCTCGGCCAGCTCCGGGTCCTGCTTGGCGATGAGCGCGCCGAACTGATCCGCGCCGAGGAACGCGGTGCGGGCGCCAACGCGCAGGCAAGCCTCGGTGAATTCCGGGCTCGCGACCGTGTCCTTGATCGCCGCCTCGTAGGCCGCGATGATGTCCTTCGGCGTGCCCTTCGGCGCCGCGATGCCCCGCCAGGCTTCGAGCGCGACGTTGAAGCCGAGCTCGCTTGCGGTCGGCACGTCCGGAAACGCCGGATCGCGCGTCGCGCTCATGGCCGCCAGCAGCCGCGCCTGCCCGCTCTTGACGTGCTCGGCCAAGGCCGCGGGCAGCTGCACCACCGCATCGACCTGGCCCCCGAGCAGGCTGGTGATCACCTCGGCGGCCCCAAAGGGAACGTCCACCACATGCGCGCCGGCAGCGCGGAACAGCGCGACCGAGGTGATGTGCGTGTGGCTGCCGACACCCGAATTGCCGACCGTGATGCCCTCGGGCCGCGCCTTGCTCTCCGCGATGAGCGCGCCGAGCGTTCGCCATTTGGCATCGCCGCGCACGGCGACCACCGGCGTCTCGACCAGAACCTGTGCGACCGGGTCGAAGGCCTCGTAGCCGAGCTGCAGCAAGCCCATGTGATGGGTGGTGGAGATCGAATTGGAGTTCCACACCAGCGAGCGGCCGTCCGGCTTCTGGCCGGCCACATAGCGATAGCCGACCGCGCCGCCGCCGCCCGGACGGTTGATCACGATCACGTTGCGGCTGAGCCGCCGCGACATGCCGTCGGCGAGCAGACGCGCGGTCACGTCGGCGGAGGAGCCGGCGGGAAACAGAACCGTGATCTCGATCACCCCGCGCGGGACGCCGGACTCCTGGGCGGTCGCGACCGTCAGGCCGAGCAGCGCCCAAGCAAAGACCAACACGACGTGTAAGCGGCTCATGTCCATTCCGATCAGTCGTTCTTGATGATTTCGGCGACCTCGACGCGGCGGCCTTCGCGCGCCGACAGGACCCCGGCCCGGATAACGGCGAGCGATCTGGTGGCATAGTCTCCGCCCACCTCGACGCTGCCTTGACCGCGCACGGCGGCGGCAAATTCCTCAAGCTGCTCCGCGATCGTGTCGTTCGATTTGCAAGGAATCGCAGCCGCGCGATCAGCGCCGCGCTTGAGCAGGCGCAGCCCATCGTGCAGATCGTAGTAGGCGGTCGCTTCCTTGCCGTAGATGTTCATCAGATAATATTCCGCGGCGGAGGCGTAGCTCGCATTGAGGGTCGAGAGCGCGCCGTTCTGATGCTCGAAGACGATGCTCGCCACGTCCGGATTATCGCCCGGCAGCACCAAGCGAGCCGACTGACCATAGACAGATTTGATTGGCCCCAGCAGGTATTCGAGTACATCCGCATAGTGGATGCCGATCTGCAGCATCACGCCGCCCGGCATGCCGCCCGCCTGGTAGCGCCACGAGCTCAAGTCGATCTTGCCGAGCCGGTCGCGGCTGATATTGGCCTCTGCATTGACGAGCGTGCCGAAGAGCCCCGCGTCGATCTGGCGGCGAATCCAGCGGAAGTGATTCTCGCGGCGGCGCTGATAGCCGAGCGCCAGCACGATGCCGGCCTTGGCGCAGACATCCGTAATGGCGCGGCCGTCGGACACGGTGTTGGCGATCGGCTTGTCGAGGAACACGTGCTTGCCCGCCGCGGCGGCGGCGCGCGTGGTTTCGAGATGCGCGTCGTTGGGGGTCGTGTTGACGATGGCCTCGATCGCCGGATCGCCCAGGATCGCCTCGTAGCTCACCGCCGGTGTGCAACCATACTTCTGCGCGAACGCCGCACGCTTGTCCGCCGAGCGGGTATAGCAGGCGACGATCTCGAGCTTGCCGGAACGCAGGATGGCGTCGGCGAGCACGTCCGACCACCAGCCCATGCCGATGCACGCTACCCGCAGCGGCGCAAAGGCCATCGCGCTTCCTCGTCAAAAGTGCAGTACTATGGCGCCCCTGGATTGGCATGCCGCGCCGGTCGCCGCAACGGAGAAGCACATGTTAAGCCGAAATGCATTGCTGGCCGCGACGGCGGCTTGTGGCGTGGTGCTCCTTGAGCCGGGCGTGGCGCCGGCGCTTTGACCATGCCACGATCTCGCCGCGACGTCCTGCGTCTCGCCGCCAGCGCTGCCGCCGTCCCGGCGGTCCCGCGGCTTGCGCGGGCGCAGGCCTATCCGTCGCGACCGGTGCACATCCTCGTGGGCTTTGCGGCTGGGAGTGCGTTCGATATTCTGGCGCGGCTCATCGCCCAGGCGCTGACGGAGCGGCTTGGCCAGACATTCGTGGTCGACAACCGGCCAGGCGCTGGCGGCACGATTGCGACCGAGGCGGTGGCGCGCTCACGCGCTGACGGACACACGCTGCTTGTCACCGGCTCGCCCGACGCCATCAACGCGACGCTCTACACCAATCAGAGCTTCAGCTTTAAGCGCGACATCGTGCCGGTCGCCGGCGTCGGCCGCGGGCCCAACGTGATGGTGGTGGCGCCGTCGTTTCCCGCCAAGACGGCGCCGGAGTTCATCGCTTTCGCCAAGGCGCATCCGGGGCAGATCAGCGTGGCGTCCGCGGGCGTGGGTAGCGAAAGCCACATGTGCAGCGAGCTGTTCAAGCTGATGGCAGGCGTCGACATGGTGCATGTGCCCTATCGGGGCCAAGCGCCGGCGCTCACGGATCTGATCGGCGGTCAGGTGCAGGCCGATTTCGCGCCGCTGCCGCCGTCGATCGAGTACGCCAAAGCCGGCAAGCTGCGCGCGCTGGCGATCACCTCGAGCGCGCGCTCCGAGGCGTTTCCTGATCTGCCGACGCTCGCCGAGTTCCTGCCGGGCTATGAGGCGACGCTGGCGACCGGCCTCGGGGCGCCGCGCGGCACGCCAGCCGAGGTCATCGAGCGGATCAACAAGGAGGTCAACGCCGCGCTCGCCCATCCCCGGATCAAGGCGCAGCTCGCCGACCTCGGCAACGCGCCGCTCCCCGGCTCGCCGGCGGATTTCGGCAATCTCGTCGCCGCCGAGGCCGAGAAGTGGGCCAAGGTCATCCGCGCCGCCAACCTCAAGCCCGAATGACGCGTCCGCACGGAAGAGGTCCAACGTGCCAGCAGGGGGCGATGTGTTTCGCGTGTGGTTCGAGGTCGAGGATTTTCTTCGGTACTTCGACCATTTCCGCAACCCGACCGGGCTGCAGCGCGTGCCGTTCGAGATATTTGTCGAGGCCGAGCGCCACTATGCGGGGCGGGTGCGGTTCTGCCGGCTCAGCGTCTATAGCAAAGAGTTGATCCCAATCGATTTCGACGAGGTCCTTGCGGCCTATTTGCATCCGCCGGGCGCTGACGCCCCCTGGAAGGCGATCTGGGCGCCGGCGCAGTTCTTCAGCGCGCCGTTTTCGATGCTGACGGTGATCATCCGCCACGCCGGTTTTTTCCTTGGCCTCGCCAAGACGGCGCTGCGCGATCTCCGCGACAAGGCGCTGCGTCGCCGCCGCTTCGCCGCCGCCGCGCGCGCAGGCGACATCGTGGCGTCCCTCGGCGCCTCGTGGGGCGTTCCCGGCTACATGCAGCGCATCGCGGCGGCCAAGCGGCGCCATGGCATCAATTACGCCTTCCTCATCCACGATCTCATTCCGATCGAGAATCCCGACTTTGTCGAGAAGCGGCATGTGGCGCAGTTCCGCGATTGGCTGCGCGAGGCTCTGCCCAACGCCGACATGGTGCTCACCATATCGCAGTACTCGCGCGGCGTCCTGCTGGCGCTCGCGGAACAAGCGGGCTGGCGGCTGCCGCCCGTCGCCGCGGTCGCGCCGGGCGCGGCCTTCAGCGACCGGCCCGTAGCCGGCGGTAGCAGTACGATGCGGTTTCCGGACCGCTTCGTGCTGTTCGTCTCGACCATCGAGATCCGAAAGAACCATCGCCTGCTGGTCAAGGTCTGGAAGCGGCTCATCGAGCGGCACGGTGCCGACGCCGTGCCGGTCCTGATCTTCGTCGGACAGATCGGTTGGCTAGTGGACGACCTCATGGCGGAGCTCGCGGCAACGAGCTTTCTCGCCGGCAAGATCGAGCACCGGCGCGGCTTGTCGGACGCGGAGCTTTACGACGCCTATCGGTCGTGCCTGTTCACGGTGTTTCCGAGCCTCTGCGAAGGCTGGGGATTGCCGGTGGCCGAGAGCCTGGCGCAGGGCAAGCTCTGCGTCGCCTCGAGCCGCACCTCGATCCCGGAAGTCGGCGGCGACCTGGTTGACTATTTCGATCCGGCGGACGAGGACGATGCGCTGGCCAAGATCGAGCGCGTGCTGTTCGAGCCGGGCTATTTGGCGGCGCGCGAGGCGCGGCTCAAGGCGGAATATCGTCCCCGCAGCTGGACCGCGTGCGTGGACGCGCTCATCGCGGCGCTGAGCATGATCCCGAAAAAGCCTGCCCCCGGTTTGATCGGGGATGGACACCGGTTTTCGGAAAAGGTCATGCTCCACCAATAGTGGTGAGCGGGATCGCTATTCGAAGAAACGTGACCCGTCTCTGAACCTGATCACCTGCGCACCCGCATGTGTTGAGTGGGATGTTGGTTAAGGATTTGCTGCCAACAACAAACGACCACGAGGCCGCACTGACGTGCCGCGCGGTCCACGCTGCCCCGATGGGGGCAGGGGCAATCTGCCCCGATGGGGGCAGGGGCAATCGCATCTGCGGTACAGTCGCTGCGCGGGGCGAGAAGCGCCGAAGATACGAGGTTGTCGACCGCCTCGGGCGCCATCGAGAAACCGTGGCGCCGGGCAATGCTTCTGGAATTGTGACCGCTTATTTGCCCATTATGCAGGCATTGACCCACGAGGGCTTGTTGTACACAGCGATTGCCTCTTCGTCACGGAACTGTATAAAACTACATGGAGGCCGGCTGTTCGGGGACCGAAGATGCAAATTCAAATCGCGGAAGACACCGGAACGACCGCCAAGGTCGTTCTCACCGGGAAGCTCGATATTGCGGGCGCTGAGGTCGTGGCCCTGCCGCTTGCGACTTTGTCGGGCGCCAAGAGCGCGCTGACCGTCGACATGTCGGGGGTGACCTTCATCGCCTCAATCGGCATTCGGCATCTGGTGTCCGCCAGCAAGGCGCTGCGCCGCCGCGGCGGCGGCCTCACGCTGCTTGATCCCAACGAGATCGTGACCGAGGTCCTCAACACCACGGGCGTAACCGACTTGATGACCATCACGCGCAGCGGTGGCGCGCTGAAGGCTTGAGATCGCTCTCGGTTGCGTTTTGCGCGTCGGCCAGCGCTGGGGCATGATCGGTTGGAAGCCCGAACGCTTTCGAGTCGCACCTGCATGCTCTTCGGTATCGCGCCATTTCTTGCTGGCCTGTGCGTTGCCTCGCAGGCCCCCCATCCGTCAGCCGAGACGCTTTCCGCGGCGGCGCCGGATCACGCGTCATGACCATCGCCATGAGCGAACTCAAGGCTGCGATCACCGCCGAGCCGTCCGCGATCGCCGATCTCACGAGCGACACCATGGAATTCCTCGAGGGGGCGGGCGTCGACGGCCACGCCGCGCATCATGTGGCGCTGGTGCTGGAGGAACTCCTGACCAACATCGCGACCCATGGCGGGGCACCCACAGAGCCAACGCGTGTGCGGATCACGGTCGAGCCCAGGCGGGTCGCCGGCGAGGTCATCGATGCCGGCACGCCTTTCGATCCGCGCGGCGCGCCCGCGCCCGATATCGGCGCGTCCGGGGACGATCGTCCGATCGGCGGCTTGGGCCTTTTTCTGGTGACCGCGCTAACCTCCGAGCTGAACTACGCTCACCGGGACGGGCGAAATCACACGGCCTTTGCGATAGGGCGAAAGGTCAGCGACCGCTAGGCTTCGCCGCAGCGCCTCGCGGCGCTGGCTCAATCCTCCCGCAGGCGCCCGAGAAGGCGATCCCGGAGCGCCCCGGCGCGGAGCATGAGATCGCGCGGCGCGGGAAAGCCCCGGAAGCCCGGCGCGGCGAGCTTGAGTAACTCCCTCACCAACAGCATCAAGATCCAGAAAAAGAAGGCGACCAGGAGCGGGCCTATGGTCAGCGGCCACAGCGGGGCGTCGCTCTCCTCGACGCCGAAGATCGCCAGCAACAGGAATTGCAACACCATTCCGCCGATGAAGAGGATGCCGAACAGGAGCCCATAGATCCGCCGGCGCCGCACGCGGCCTTCGAGCTTGGCGATCCAGCGCGGATCGATGCGGTCGGAAAGCCAGGGCGCGTGCATCTGATATTGCTTGAGCCAGGTGCGCAGCGCCGCCGCGTCGACTTTGGGGTGCCAATAGCGCCCGATGCGGCCGAGCAGGAGGCGGGCGATGCGGCGCTGGTTCCGCGCGACCCTGCCGCGGCGGCGCTCGGCCTTGGCGAGGATATCCTCGTACCAATCCTCCGCCGCGAGGCGAGCCATCGCCCGTCGCCGCAGCTCCGGATTGACCGGCGAGCGTGCACGGGAAGCATCGAGGCCGATGATGCGGGTCAGGTGGCGAAAGGTTGCGGCATCGAGTTCGGTATCGTCGATCGCGGCCGCGAGCAGGCGCTCGACGAGGTCGCAGGCGCCCGCAAGTGGCAGCGCCCCGGTGGCCGCGGCCCGATAGTAGAGCGCAATCGCCTCGCCGGCATTGCCGTCACGCAGCGCCGCGTCGAGCGCGATAAGCAGCGCGCGGTCGCGGATGTCGTCCTGATCGTGGGCCGCGAGCGGCTGGTAGGGATCAGTGACTTGCTCCGACGAGGCCGAGCGCCCGGCGGCTGCGCGATCCGTCGGTAGCCGCATTTCGTCGTCCGCTTCCCGCTGCGCGAGCCTTCGCGGCGGGCGGCTGCCGGGGTCGAGCGCCCGCTCATAGGCCTCGCGCAGCCGCGCGAAGGCGGCGGGGTCGCGGTCGGGATCGAGCTCCTTGAGCCGCGCCGCATAGGCGCGGCGGATCGCCTTGGGATCGTCGCTGGGCGCGATGCCGAGTTCATCCCACATTGCCGCCTACGCTTCCGGTTCCGGCGATCACAGAAGGAAGTCTTTGTCGAACTGGTCGAGCAGAGCGGTGAGCGCGCTGCTCGCAGCCTCGATCTCTTCGGGCTCCTGACGCTCGAGCGCGGCATTGAGCACGCCGAGCGCGCGGCCGATCACGGCGCGGGTATCCCCGAGGCGCTCCTCGAACAGGCGCGTCGCGCGTGCCACCAGCGCACGCGCCTTGAGGTCGTCGCGCGGATGGATCTTGAGCTTGGCCATGGCGGCGAGCCGCCGCGCGATCTCGTCGGGCTGCATGACGCCGGGATTGCCTTCGATGACGAGCTTCTCGACGCGGCCGCTGCTCAGGATGGTGGCCTGCACCTCCAGGAGGCCGCTGGTGTCGTAGGAAAAACGCACGTCGATGTTCTGCTTGGTGGCCGGCCCGCCAGGCAGCTTGATGGTGAGCTCGCCCAAACGGACGTTGTCCTTCACCATCGGGGCCTCGCCCTGGAACACGCGCAGCACAAGCACGCGCTGCTTGTCCTCGATCGGGTGGACGATCTTGCTGCGGCTCGCCGGGATGATGGTGTTGCGCTCAATGATCGGCAGGAACTGGCCGTGGATGCGGTGGCTCGAATCCTCGCCATGTTGCTCGGAGGTCTCGATGCCGAGGGTGAACGGAGCCACGTCCGTCATGACCATCTCTTCGAGGCCGGCGCCGCGCTCGAGCATGCCGGCGCGCACGACGGCGCCGCGCGCCACAACCTCCTCGGGATTGACCTGATAGACCGGCAGGCGGCGGAACAGGCGCGCGATGAGGCGGCGGAACATCGGCATCTGCGAGGCGCCGCCGGCGAGGATGATGCGCGAAAGCGCGTCGGGATCGACACGGGCGTCGCGCAGCGCCCGCTCCATGGGGGCGCGCAGCCGCGCCAGCAGTGGCTCGCTCATCAGCTCGAATTGATCGCGCGTGAGCTTCCAATCGATCGGCTTGCCCGCATGCACCAGCGCGATGGCTGCGCTCTCCTGCGTGCTCAGCATTCGCTTGGCGAGCTCAGCCTGGCGGCGCAGCGCCCCGATGATCGGCGCGTCGGAGCTGACTGCCGGCAGACCGGCCGCGGCGCCCGGGCCCGCCATGACGGCCGTCACGATCGCGTCGACAAAGTCCTCGCCGCCGAGCCAGCTGTCGCCGGCGGTCGCCCGCACTTCGACCACGCCCTCGAAGCGGTGCAACAACGACACGTCGAAGGTGCCGCCGCCGAGATCGACCACAAGCAGGAACTCCTCGTCCTCCTCCGCGGTGAGCCCATAGGCGAGCGCGGCGGCGGTCGGCTCGGTCAGAAGCCGCTCGACCTTGAGGCCGGCGAGCGCACCCGCGGCCTTGGTGGCCTTGCGCTGCATGTCGTTGAAATAGGCCGGCACCGTGATGACGGCCTCCTCGACTGGACTGCCCAGGAACGCTTCCGCTTCGGACTTGAGCGAACGCAGCACCAGCGCCGAAAGCTCCTCTGGGCGGTAGCCCTTGTCGCCGATGAACAACAAGCGGTCGGTGCCCATGTAGCGCTTGAACGCGGTCGCGGTGAGGGCAGGGTGAGTGGCAAGCCGCTCGCGCGCCGGCAGGCCGACCAGGATGGTGCGGTCATCGCCGAGCCCGACCGCCGAGGGCGTGAGCAGGTGGCCGAGCGCATTGGGAATGAGCTCGGCCGCGCCGTCACGCCAGACGCCGACGAGGCTGTTGGTGGTGCCGAGATCGATGCCGACGATCATGGGGAGGTCCGAGGCCGGGCTCTACCTGTTCGTTTCGCGAAGCAGCGCAATGTCCGGGAATTGCGACCTCAATCGTGGCGCCGTTACGGCGCTCAATCCGTCGCGCGGCCTGTGGGGATGCCATCGCTGCGGCGGTCGAAACACGCGTCGTCGCGCAAGCCAGTCGCTGACGGCCCGTCTCGCCCTGGTTTGCGCGCTTGCATGGCGGAGCGTGCCGTCGGCCGCGATGGCTTCGGCCCAGCTCGGCTCGATGACCTTGTAGACAGCAAGAGCCCGCGGGCCGCCGGGAATTGTTGCCCATCGCGTACATACAAGCACTCAATCCGCCGACCGGAATCACGCCGCAAGCCGCTGCGCCCAAGCCTGCCTCCGCGATCGCCGCGCAAAGCGCGGCGGAGACGACGCAATTCGTCCCTTTCGCGATCGGCGGCGAACAGTAAGGATTGACGTCATGTCGGTGCGCGAGATCAAGGGGTGGACCGAGGTCAGCATTTGCCGCGGCAGCCCGACTACGTCCGCGGCGTCCTCAATTTTGCGCGGCGTCATGGTCCCGACCATCGATCTGAGCTGGCCGCTGCGGCCAGGGCCTGACCGAGGCGACACCCACTCACGTCGCGATCATCGGCGAGACCAATGGGGCTCAGGTCGGGTTGTTGAGCGACCGCGTGCTCGACATCGTCTCCGTCGATCCCAAGGAGGTTCAGCGCCTGCCGCAGGTCGTCCAGGCCTTGCCCATTGCGCTCCCGTCGGGGCAGGTGACCATCGCGGGCGCGATGATCGCGTTGGTCGATATGACCAACCTTCTGTGGTTGAACGAATATCACCCATAGGCCTT
>Ga0126381_100000388_pt1 | contig 47676 bp, 41 predicted proteins | sample PanSoiMetPlot_28_FD_96465 | JGI IMG/M metagenome (GOLD analysis project Ga0126381, IMG submission 96465) | Tropical forest soil microbial communities from Panama - MetaG Plot_28 | ecosystem: Environmental > Terrestrial > Soil > Tropical forest > Bulk soil | place: Panama | collected 2016-02-17 | reverse complement strand
TTCCAGACCATCGCCGACATCGACAAGCCGAACGTGACCGTCATCGAAAATCCGGGCGGCAGCAACGAACGCTTCGCACGCGCCAATTTCAAGCAGGCCAAGATCGTCATCTTCAACGACAACACGACGATTTTCGACGAAATCCTCAAAGGCAACGCCGACGTGATGATCTCCGAATCGGTCGAGACGATCGTGCAGTCCAAGCTGCGGCCGGGGCTTTGCGCAGTGAATCCCGAGCGTCCCTTGCAATATGGGGAGATGGCGTATCTGATCCCGCGCGGCGACGCTACCTTCAAGGCGTGGGTCGACCAGTGGCTGCATCTCGCGCGGGCGTCGGGCGAATACGACCGCGCCGTTGCGGTGTGGCTGAAATAAAGAGGCAGGGCTCTACGTGACTTGCTTGGGGCAATCGGGCCCGCCCGCCAGCGTTACCGCTCCGCCTCGCTGACCCACACCCGGGCAACTCGTGGCGGGCTGGCAGTCGCGCCTGCACTATCGGAACCCATCCCCGCTAACCCGGCCCTAAGAACTTGAAGGCGCCGGCTTCGCCCTCATTTTCCTAAGCACCCAAATGTCTACACGTTACCCGACCGACTGGATGTGGGCCGAGGCCTGCGAGCTGATTGAGCAGGCCGAGCGCATGCATCGGCAATTCTTTCATTTGACGACTTCGACTCGGGCGCAGGCCGTGTGGGAGCCGCCGGCGGACGTCTTCGAAGACGAGCACGAGGTCATCGTCGTCGTCGCACTGCCCGGCGTTCCCGCGGACCAGATCCAGCTCAGCACCGAGCCCGGAATGCTGATCGTGCGTGCCGAGCGTCCGGCGGCGTTTGGCGCCGAGCACAACGTCCGCCAGCTCGAGATCCCATACGGTTTCTTCGAGCGGCGCATCCGTCTGCCAGATGCATCGCTGCATACCGGCACGCCCGAGACCAGGGACGGCTGCCTGGTGTTGAGGCTACGCAAGAGCGCTTGAACCGGACAACCATGAACGAGCACACCATCGACAAGCCAGACCCGCTGAGCGCCGACGCCACCCCACGGGCGGAGACACCGACGGCAGAATCGCGCACGTCGAAGGAAGCGACAATGCGGCCGCTGCCCGAGGACGCGATCGCCATCGTTCCCGTGCGCAACGTCGTTCTCTTCCCAGGCCTGGTAGTGCCTCTTGCGGTCGGGCGCGAGCGCTCTCGCGCCGCTGCGCAGCAGGCGGCGAGGCTGCAGCGCCCGTTGGGCATACTGCTGCAAAGCAAGCCGGACGTCGAAGAGCCGGGTCCGGACGATTTGCACTGGGTCGGCACCACCGCGACGGTGCTGCGCTACATCACCGCTCCCGACGGGTCGCATCACGCGATCTGCAAGGGCCTGCAACGCTTTCGCGTGCTGCAGTTCCTGGAAGGCTATCCGTTCACCGTGGCACGAATCCAGGTCATCGAAGAGCCCGAGCGTGTCGACACGGACATCGAGGGTCGGGCCCACGCGTTAAGGGAGCGCGCGACCGAGATCCTGCAGCTCCTGCCCCAAGTCCCCGAGGAGATGGTGTCGGCGCTGCAAGCCGTCGAAGGCTCGGCGCGACTGGCCGATTTCATTGCCGGCCTGATGGACATCAGCGCCGAGGAAAAACAGTCGCTCCTGGAGACCTTTGACCTCAAGACGCGTCTGGACAAACTGCTCGAGCTGCTTTCGCATCGGATTGAAGTGCTGAAGGTTTCGCGTGAGATAGACGAGCGCACCAAGGAATCGATCGGCGACATGAATCGCAAGCATCTCTTACGCGAGCAGATGCGCACGATCCAGAAGGAGCTCGGCGAAGGCGAAGAAGGCGGCGCAGAGATCGCCGAGCTGGAAAAGGCCATCGCTGAAGCGAAGATGCCCGACGAAGTCGAGAAGCAGGCACGCAAGGAATTGAAGCGCCTCGAGCGCATGCCGGAAGGCGCCGGCGAGTACTCGATGATCCGTACTTATCTCGACTGGCTGATCGAGTTGCCGTGGGCAGCGGAGCCCGAGCCGGCGATCGACATCGCCGAGGCGCGGCGCATCCTCGACCAGGATCACTACGGGCTGGACAAGATCAAGCGGCGCATTCTCGAGTACCTCGCCGTGCACAAGCTCAATCCTTCCGGCAAGAGCCCGATTCTGTGCTTCGTCGGCCCGCCGGGCGTAGGCAAGACCTCACTCGGGCAGAGCATTGCCAAGGCGACCGGACGCAAGTTCGTTCGCGCGAGCCTGGGCGGCGTGCATGACGAAGCCGAGATGCGCGGCCATCGCCGCACCTATATCGGCGCGCTGCCGGGCAACATCATTCAGAACCTGCGCAAGGTCGGGACGCGCAACTGCGTGATGATGCTCGACGAGGTCGACAAGCTCGGCGCCGGCGGCTTTCACGGCGATCCGTCGTCGGCGCTATTGGAGGTGCTCGACCCGGAGCAGAACTCGAGCTTCCGCGACAACTATCTCGCCGTGCCGTTCGATTTGTCGAGCGTGATGTTCATCTGTACCGCGAATGTCCTCGACACTATTCCGGGGCCGTTGCGCGACCGCATGGAGGTGATCCAGCTGCCTGGCTACACTTCGCAGGAAAAGCTGCAGATCGCCCGCCGTTACCTGGTCGCGAGGCAACTCGAAGCGACGGGGCTCAAACCCGAGCAGTGCGTGATCAGCGATGAAGCCCTGGCGGAGATCATCGACGACTACACGCGCGAAGCGGGGGTGCGCAATCTCGAGCGTGAGATCGGCAAGGTCTGTCGCAACGTTGCCGTGCGCATCGCCGAGGGCAGCGTGCAGCATGTGAACATCGGCCCCGCCGAGCTGGCGCCGATCCTTGGCCCGCGTCTGTTCGAAGCCGAGGTCGCAATGCGCAGCGGCGTTCCTGGCGTTGCGACGGGTCTTGCCTGGACCCCCGTCGGCGGCGATATCCTGTTCGTCGAAGCCGCGCGCATGCCGGGCTCGGGCAAGCTCATCCTGACCGGACAGTTGGGAGAGGTGATGAAGGAAAGCGCGCAAGCCGCGTTGTCGCTGGTCAAGGCGCGCTCGGCGGAGCTGGGCGTTCCTGCGGAGTCGCTGGAAAAATCGGATATCCACGTGCACGTGCCGGCCGGAGCGACGCCCAAGGATGGTCCTAGCGCTGGCGTTGCGATGTTCGTGGCGCTCGCGTCGCTTCTGACTCACCGCGTGGTGCGCAGCGACGTCGCAATGACCGGCGAAATCAGCCTGCGAGGTTTGGTGCTGCCGATCGGTGGCGTCAAAGAAAAGGTGCTGGCAGCGATGCGCGCCGGTATCTCCACGGTGATGCTTCCCGCGCGCAACAGGCGCGATCTGGAGGAGATTCCGGCCGAGGCACGGGAGAAGATCAAGTTCGTGTGGATCGAGCAGGTAGACGAAGCGCTCGCCAACGCGCTTGTTTCGACCCCCGCCATCACGGCCGTAAACTGAACCGGCAGTTAGATGCTTGATTCCGCCGAATCGGGCGGAAGGGTACGTGATGCAGCGCGTTCGCCGGGGGCTTATCGTCAGGAAATCGAGGTCACGACGCGACACCGCCGCGCCAGTCGCGCGCGAAGGAGTGGAAGCGGGCGTCTCGACTCAGGCTGCGCGGCGTCTGCGCAGGAATGGGATAGCAACCGCGACCAGCAGCACCGCCATCGCGACAAGGCCCCACTCGGACAGCGTCGGGATCTCACGCGAAACTCCCTGTCCGAGCGCGAGGTTGGCCACCAGCGTATAGAACATGGCGTTGTTTTGGGGCTCGGATGCATCGGGAAAGAGATTCGCGCCGATGACACTGCCATTCGCGTTGCGGGCGATCATGTTCACCCCCGCGCCGTCTGTAGCCAGCAGCTGAGCACCCCCGTCGAGCGTGGGGTGGGCGAAGTTGCTGTTATGGAAGTAGGTAACCGCAGCGAGGTTGACGCCTATGAAGACCGGATCGCCCGGTTGCGTGGCGACGATGTTCCCGCTGACATCGGCGTTGGTCGCCACCTTCAGTGGGTTGTAACCGGCAGTCTGCATGCGGCCGGTGATGGCCCACGGCAGGCTCTGACCGTAGGTCATTATGGTCACGTGACGACCCGCGTCGACCGCGCCGGCGAGCACATCACCCAGCCCCGACGGATTCGACGGAACCGTGTTGGTGAACGCCAGGATGTTGTCGACTGCGAGCAACTGGGCCAGGGTCGGGGTTCCCGCTCCCGCATCAAAGCTCGTCACCGCGGAGAACTTCCCGCTCGCCATCATTTGCGTCGTCGGGGGCGTGGACCCCGAGTAGATGATGAGCAGACTGGGCGCTGCCTGTGCGGCGAACGTAGTCGCAGTCAAGACGATCAAAAACACGGTCTTGCGGATTAAGGCCACGGAACCCCCCAATTCTTCAGGTCATGCCGCCGAACCGGCTGGCACGGATATTCCCTAAATACCCGCGTGCAAGGATACCATCGAACCCCCCAATCAGTTCCCGAATTGCCTCGCCGGAGGCGCCTGCGAACATGCGTTGTTGTCGGGACGCAACATGGTGGCACAGGAACCCGATCGAGGGGCCTCCAGCCGGCGGAGGACGCCTTCCCTGGCGGGTGGTTTTGGGCGGCTGCAACGCTTAGGCGTCGTCCGCTCGCCAGATGCGTGTCGCCCGGATTCTGAATCGCAGATCGATCTGGTCCTGGACTTGAATCGCGCCACCCAGGACCGACAGTGGATTCAGCCCGAAATCGGTCTGCCGAAGCGAAAGGTTCCCTTTCACGCTGATCGCTTCAGTGCTGCTCTGAATCTGTACAGGTGCCTCGAACTCCCTGGTCGCTTCCCGCAACGTGACCGCGACCTTGAATTGTGACCGAGCATCGCCCGTGCCGATCGCGCTGACCGATATTCGGGCGAAGGGATATTGGTCGGTTTGCAGCTCATTGAGCATGTTTCGGCGCGTACCGGCGATGTCGTCATCCGACGGTTGCGTATCGAATCCGGCCTCTGACCTCAGGCTCGGCTCATCGACAACAAGGCGGTTGAGCTCGACGTACAAGTCTGCTCGACCCGCATCAGGCGCAACCAGACCTCGGATATCGTGACTGGCGACAACGTGGTCGTGTCCCAGTCGCGCCAGGGAGCCGGAGCGATGAACTTCGATAACCAACAGGGACTGAGCCGGATCGATGCGGTAGACCGGCTCGCCTTTCGCAACCGCATCGCGGTAGTACTGGACGGGGAAATTCGCCGGCGCCGCCGGGACAGTCTCGCTCGGCCGAGGCCCCTGGGTCGCGCAGCCGGCGGCGATCGCCAGGGCGATCAACATGACCGCGGCGTTGCGCACGGCGCATAGTCTGTCGGAGCGTCTCAAGGTCGGCCGGTAGTGAGCTGCTAAGATCACGTCATCGTCTCTCCCGCTTGAGCGTACATGGCTACCGAGCTTTTGTTCCGCGAAGATGCCTATCTCAGGGCCGCGAGCGCACGCGTCCTTGCGGTGACCGAGCGCGGCATCGAGCTCGATCGCACCGTCTTCTATCCCCTGGGCGGCGGTCAAGCCGGTGACACCGGCGCGCTGGTTCGTGCGAATGGAGAACGCATCGCCATCGCCGACACGCGCAAGGGCGATGCAATCGACAGTGTGCTGCACATTCCCGCTGCAGGGGCGGCTCAACCCGAGCCGGGAGAGAAAGTTGAGCTTGAGATCGACTGGGAGCGTCGTTATGCGCTCATGCGGCTGCACACCGAGCTGCATGTGATGTCATGCGTCGTCGTCGCACCGGTGACGGGCGGGAACATCTCTCCGGAGAAGGCAAGGCTCGACTTCGACATCGACATGAGCCTGCTCGACGCGGGCCACATCGAGCACGAAACCAACGCGCTGATCGGCCGCGGCGTCGCAACCGAAACCGTGTGGATTACCGATCAAGAGCTCGATGAGCGTCCGGAGCTGGTGAAGACCATGAGCGTGCAGCCGCCCAGGGGTGCCGGGCGTGTGCGGCTCCTCAAAATCCCTGGGATCGATCTGCAACCCTGCGGTGGCACGCACGTCAGGAACATCGCCGAGATCGGCGGCATCCGCGTGCTCAAGATCCGCAGCGAGGGCAAACGTAACCGGCGCGTCGAGATCGCTCTCGCTGGCTGAACCCGTTCGCTGTTCCGACGACACCCGCTGCGTCGCGGCGCAGCCGGTGTCGTCTCCGCATCAGTCGTGCTCGCCGTGCGTCGGCGGCAGGTGGCGGTTGATCTTGCTCACTGTGTATTGCTTAACCTGGGCCGCCCATTGCGAGTCCAGAGTCGTGAATCCAAACAAACGGGTGTCGAGCACCAGATTGGTCACCAGCAGGAACTCGCCGCTGAACACGAGGCTCGCGGGAAACAGCAGGCCGCGCACCGCTCCCTTGCTGTCGATGCCGTCAAAGTCGCCCAGCTTGGCGATCACCTTGCCGGTCTTGTCCAGAACGACGATCTCGTCGGACTGGTTGGCGCACACCCAGATATTGTCGTCCTGATCGATGATCAGTCCGTCGGCGCCGTTGATGCTGTAGATGATCTTGAAATCCGCTGCCGGAGCAGGCACGCCGGCGTTCACCGCGATGCCAACGACCGAGTCATTGCCCGTGTTCGCTACGTACAGTACGTTGCCTTCATTGTTGAAGGCCAGGCCGTTGGCGCCAAATGGTGGCAAGCCGGAGGTCTGGAGAGAGACGTCACTGACCCATGCCGTCGCGGTACCGCCACCCGGTGGCAGCTTCCAGATGATTCCCTGGAACGAGTCGGAGATATAAACATTGCCGGCAGAATCGAAGGTCAGCGCATTCAGACCCGGAAACCCCGGCGGAAACCCTGCCGGAGTTATCGGGCAGAGGCCGGGCATCGAGGTGCACTTAGCGAAGATGTCTGCGAAGACGCCGAGAACCGCGCCCGTCAGTGGATTGACTCGCAGCACCTTGCCGGCGCCGAAGTCGAGCACGAGGAAATCGTGCGTCACGGGATTGAATGCTAGGCCGAGCAGATGGGGGCTCGCGCCAACGACGACCATCTGCCTCAGAAGCTTTCCATGGCTGTCCCAGACGATGATCTGTCCCGGGTTCGAGGAGGCACCTGATTCCGGGAATCCGAAAGTCGAAGCGTAGACGTCCCCATTGGGGCCCGTCGTAAGTCCTTCGGGCGGCGTGGCGCCGGAAGGTAACGTCGCGAAGGTCGTGGCTGGACTGCGGATCCATGCCGATGCCGGCAATGAGAGTGCCAGCGAGAGCAATGCGATCAAAGCAACGCTCAGGCGTTTCATGAGTCGTCTCCTAGGAAGAAGTCGCCTTGCATTGACGCTTGTTTTATTGGCGACACGGCAATGGCGATGTGCGATAGAACGCGACTCGAAGCTCCAAGCACGTAGCGGGGAGTTGAGTCCCGATCAACAAGGATGCGCGGATCGCTTGTGCTTTGCAAGGAGCGCTGCGGAACGTTCGCGCTTGTGCCGCACAAGGTATCGATCAGCGGATTAGAATAAAGGCGAGCCGACTCGAGGAGAGTCTCATGGTCCCGAATGAACGCCAGCCTTCCTCATCCGAGGAAGTCACCAAGCTCGTTGAGGAACTCGAAAAAGCTGAAGCCTACGAACAGCGCCTGCGGCAATTCATCGTCGACGCCAAAGACGAGCTCGCCAAAGGCAACGCATCGAGGGCGTTATCGATGCTCAACCAGGCGATCAACTACATCGATTCCGCAACCGATGTCGTCACCGGCAGAGGAGCAGGTTGATTGCCTTGAAACTCATCACCGATTCGCCGCTCTGATTGCTCACTTCGATGAGCGAGCGCACGATGCCGCGGTCGGGCTTGGTGCGCGAAAGCTTGGCATCGAGGACGTTGACCTTAACGTGCAGAACGTCGCCAGGGCGCACCGGCCTCGTCCAGCGCAGCTCGTCGATCCCCGGGGAACCCAGGCTCGCCACGCTTGAGAGGTAGCCTTCCACCAGCAGGCGCATGGTCAGCGCAGCGGTTTGCCAGCCGCTGGCGATCAAGCCGCCGAACGCGCTCTCTTTCGCCGCATTCGGATCGGTGTGAAAGTACTGCGGGTCGTAGCGGCGAGCGAACGCAATCATTTCAGCTTGATCGACGGCGATGCTGCCACAGTCGAAAATTGCCCCGATCGGATAATCCTCGAAGTATCGCCGATCAATGGGAACGTGAGAGATCTTGTTCATCCCTGGCTGGCCGCACATTGCTCTAGCAGAGCACGATACGCTTGTGCAAAGGGGGCTACGTCAGCGGCTTGAGGTCGCCGAGCAGCGTAGGCACCAGCTCGGAAACCGTGGGATGGATGTGCATGGTTCTCTGCAGCACGGTATACGGCGCGCCGGCCGACATGATATCGAGGATGCAGTGGATCACTTCGTCGCCTTCGATGCCAAGGAGTCCGGCGCCGAGAATCTTTTTGGTATCGGCGTCGACCAGGACCTGCATGAACCCTTGGGTTTCGCTTCGCTCGCGGGCGCGCCCGACCCGCGTCATTTGCATCCGGCCGATAAGCGCTTTGCGCCCCGAAGCTCTTACCTCGCGCGCGGTCATGCCGGCGCGCCCGAGCGGTGGATCGATAAACAAGGCATAAGTGGGGATGCGCTGCGACACCCGGCGCGCATCGCCGTCGAGCAGGTTGGCTGCCACGATCTCGTAGTCGTTGTAAGAGGTATGCGTGAACGCGCCTCGCCCGTTGGCATCGCCAAGTGCCCAGATTCCCGGAACATTGGTCTTGAGCTCATCGTCGACGACGATGTAGCCATGGGCATCGGTCTTCACGCCGGCCTTGTCGAGCCCGAGATCGTCGGTGTTGGGCACACGGCCGACCGCGAGCAGTACATGCGATCCGTTGATCTCGCGCGGTTCCTCATCGCAGCTCATGTTCACCGCGACGCCGTCGCCGCGTTTGGCGAGGCTCATGCACTTGGCGTTGAGACGGAAGGCGATTCCCTCGCTTTCGAGAATTTCTTTGATGGCTTGTGAGAAGTCTTCATCTTCGCGGCCGATCAGTCGCGGACCCATTTCGATCACGGTTACGCGGCTGCCGAAGCGGCGGTACATCTGCGCGAACTCCAGGCCGATATAGCTTCCTCCGACGACCAGCAGATGCTCGGGAAGGAAATCCACTTCCATCATGCTCGAGTTCGTGAGAAACGGTACCGAGTCGATTCCCGGCATGTCGGGAATCGTGGCGCGGCCGCCGACGTTGATGAAGATCTGCGGCGCTTCGAGCAGTCCTTCGTTGACGCGCACAGCGTGCGGACCCTCGAATCGCGCCTGGCCCATGATGAGCGTCACGTTCGGCGTGCCCTTGAGCCAGTCAGTCACGCCCTGGTTCGATTTCTGAACGATGCCATCCTTGCGCACCTTGACCCGGCGCATGTCGATGCCTACCGCTCCATCGAGCATGACTCCAAAATCCGCGCCGCGGCGGGCGACATGCGCGGCTCGAGCACTGGCGATCAGCGTCTTGGTCGGGATGCAACCATTGTTGACGCAGGTCCCCCCGACCAGCTTGCGTTCGATGATGGCGGTCTTGCGCCCGGCACCGGCGAGGCGCACCGCCAGGGACGGACCCGCCTGGCCGGTGCCAATGACAATGGCGTCGTGAGTTTGAGACATGGCAAGTCTCCTTCAGCCGAGGATGCGTCTTACAACCGCAGTTTTGGAGCGAACAGCGCGACCCAGACTTTACCGCGCAAGCCGAGCTGGCAGGTTCAGTCTACAACTTCTCGCCGACCGAGTCGCTCCAAGACCCGTCGTCGTCGACTTCTTCGTGCCGCCTCGGGGATAGCTCGCGCTCGACTGCTTGTCGGCTGTTACTCGGCCTTGACGCTCGAGGTGATGGACGCGATGACGCCGGACGCCTTTTGAAAGGCCTCGTTGTCCATGCCCTGGATACGGTGACGGCGCGCAATGTAGCCGAAGTCCGTATACGCGACCCAGACGTCGCCTTTTGCGTCTTCAAAGACGAGGACCCGCACTGGCCAGTCCAGTCCGGCAACAGGATTGGCCTTCATGAACAACGTGCCCAGCGGCGGATTGCCGAATACCAGCAAGGTCGAAGGCCGGATACTGATGCCGGCGTCGGCCGCTAGCTTGGATTGGTCGACTTCGAGGAAAAACTTGATGCCCTTGTCGGCAACGTCTTTCTTGAGTCGGGCGATCGACTCGGCCATGGGATATGCGCTCTTCACCTTGACGATGCCGTCGTCGGGAGACTGCATCGCGCTGCCCTGCGCAAGGCCGATCGACGGCGCGCACAGGATCAGGGCGAAATACGCCATAGGCAGGGACTTGAGGATGCATTTGAACACGGGTTTCTCCTTTGGTTTGGAATCCGCTTTTTGCGGGTACGGCGAGGTACTTGTGCCAGAACGAGGTTCACGCAGCGGATGTCGCTGCTTCACGTGCCGGCATTTTCAATCGAAGCGCGAGCAGGCACGCAACCGAAAGCGCCGCGCCGATGCCGGCGACGCACGCCGTCCAGCCGAAGCGGTCGAAGAGCTGCCCCAGGACCAAGCTGCCGACGATGCCACCGAAAAAGTAGCAGGCGAGATAGATACCACTCGCCGAGCCGCGGTCCGTCGTCGCCGCGCGGCCGACGAATGCGGTGGCCGTCGCCTGGGCGAAGAATGTCCCGACGCCGACCAGCGCGAGACCGGATATGACAGCAGGGAGACTTGCAAGTAACAGCAGCGGCAGCCCGGCTGCGGCAAGCGCAAGCGCACCCCAGAACGTCGGCCGCGTTCCGAAACGTTCCACTGCATGTCCCGCGAGAGGCGTCGTCACTATAGAGGGCAGAAAGACGAAATAGACAAAGCCGAGCTGCATCCGGCTCAAACCGATCGGCTCGCGCACGAGCACGAAGTTCACATAGGTGAAGGTGCCGATGAATGCGAACAGGATCAGGAAGCCGATGGCGAAGCTCGCGCGCAGCGACGGGTTACGCAGGTGCTCCGCCCAGTAAGAAAACGGCGAACGCCCCGGCATCGCGGCGGACATCGGCTGGGTTTTTCCAAGCGTGAAATAAACCAGCACTGCCCCGGCGAGGTTCAGCGCGGCGAAGACGAGAAAGTTCCCGGCGAGGCCGAGATGATCGGCGAGCGCTGCGGACATCAGACGACCGAACAGATTGCTCGCGACGTTGCCGGTGATGTATGCGGCGAAGGCGCCGGCAGTGTCGGCGGCGCTGCAATTCTCGGCCAGATACGAGAGCGTCAGTGCAAACGCGGTCGACATGCACAGCCCTTGGACGATGCGCAGCGCGGCGAAGGCGGTCAAGTTGGGTGCCGCCGCGAGCAGCGCGGTGGGTATGGAAAGCAACACCAGGCTGAGTAGCACGCCTCGGCGGCGGTCGATGCGGCTTGCGAAGAAGGCGACCGCCAGCCCCGCGACCGCCATCCCGATCGTGCTCGCGTTGACCGCGAAGCCGATGGCCGCCGGCGTGACCGCGTAGGCCTTGGCGAGCGAGGGCAGAATGGCTTGTGTCGCGAACAAGTCGACCACGGTGAGAAACGCGGTGAGGCCGATCACCAGGGAGCGCATTAAAGCGCCATTCGCGGCGATAGTCGACGGCGCACGCGTCGCGTGAATCGTGATTGCCATGATCGAGTCGTCCTGAAGAGAAAACCGTAACTGTGCAATGAATCAGCTGCCGCGCCCCTCTCCCGATAGAGAGGAGCGCTGACAAGCGCCGACTACATCATGTGCTGATCCTTCATGTTGTCGACCGGGAAAAGGTCGACCGAGATCAATACGACCGGCGTACTGCCGTTGTTCTGCCACCAGTGCGAGGTTCCCTTTTTCTCGGGCGCGACGTCACCGGCTTTGTGCACGATGGGCACGGCGCAGTTGCTGGCGTACTCGACGATCTCTCCTGAAACGACGTAGATCATCGCCGGCCGGTTGTCGTGACTGTGCCAAGGAACGATTCCGCCGGGTTGCACGTCGAGCTGGCGCAAGCGGAACAGGCGGCCGTTGATCGCGGCGGGTTCCATCGACAGATCGGTTGTGGAACGCACGACGTCGGTCACGCCTTTGGCGGCGGCAGTGCTGGCTTTCTGTCCCTGGCCGTCGGCAACCCTCTTGTCGGCAGGACACTCACCGGCATTTGCGATGCTTGCGCCGATTGAAAACACTCCCACGATCGCTGCACCCAATGCAAGGCGCTGCCACGTCGACGGGCGTCGATACGCATTCGTTCTGCTCATGATGTCGATCTCCTTAGAGTTGATGAATCCGAGGCCGGACGTGCCGCGGGGTACCGATTCGTCGGCGCAGCTATCGCGTGCTTACAACAGTCAGCGTGCAGTGCGCCTCGCTAGGGCAAAGCTGCACACGAACTCGTTTATGCGCGCTCAGGTGCGAAGTGGCGAGAGCCACCTGCGACGAAAACGCAGGCGTCGGAGGACTGCGGGGGAAAGGAGAGAGTCAACGCCGCTTAAGCAGCTCGGCGTCGATCTTCGGTAAGGCGGTTGACCAGGATGTGTTCGCAGGTCTTGAACAGCACGTAGAACAGCAGGCTCAAGTAACCGTACGCAACGAGCTCAACGAGCTGCAGCAGAGCACCGTCAGCGACGACCATCTTTCCGTAATCGAGAAACAGATCGATGTTCGCCTTGAGCAGCACGAATATGTTCGCGGTCATCACGCCGAAGAGCAGGAAGAACACGCCCATCAGCACGAAGGTCAGACACTCGCGCTTGCACAACAAGCCAATGAGAAGTCTGCGCACTGTGTCGTCCCGGTCTCAAGCTCGCCGACTGTGCCGAACTGGATGACGAAGCGAGTATGGCCGTCGTGCCACCGGCTATTTGGTCTTGCCCGAGAAACCGTTGACCCCAATCGCGATCGGACGGCCAATCACGCTCGCGTCGTGAATGACCACGCCTTCGATGGGATCGACTGCTGCTTGCCATGGTTCACGTTCGAGCATGCGTCGCGTCGCTTCGTAACCAGCCTGCCAGCGCGCGCGGATGCCCATCGGCGTGAAGTCGATGTCCTTGGTGTGGTCCTCTCCGTCCAAGCGCGGCGCCACCAGTCGCACTACGTGCATGGTTGTCCCGCATCCCCACGAAGCAAGCTCCCGCACCGCGTCGGAGTCGCGCTCCTTCTCCGGCACATGCTTGGCGAGCTCGCGGATGATGTGGCGCAGATGGTGGATCTGTTTCTGACGAGCGATGTGGCTCCTGGCGCGGCTCGCGTACTGGATGTCCTTGTGTCTTCCGACCACCTCCCACAGCGTTTCCGGCTCGGTGCCTTCCGGGTTCCACATGTGCACGGCAAAGATCAGGGAATCGCGGCGGGGCTTGTCATCGAGGACGGCTTCGATCGGCGTGTTGGAGTAGATCCCTCCGTCCCAGTAAGGATCGCCGTCGATGCGGATCGCCGGAAAGGCAGGGGGCAACGCGCCCGACGCCATCACGTGCTCGAGTGCGATGGGTTGGTCGCGGCTGTCGAAATAGCGCATCTCGCCGTCGCGGACGTTGACCGCGCCGACGGTTAGCCGCGGCTGCTGCGCGTTGAGCTGGTGTATGTCGACCAGCTCGGACAGCGTATCGCGCAACGGCGCGGTCGTGTAATAGGCAGCGCTTTCGACGCCGATGGGAATGTGCGGCCCGAACCAGGATGCGTAGTTGGGGCCGAAAAACGTCGGTATGCCCTGCGCCAAGGTCGCTATGTTGGCGAGCATATTGCCGACGCCGGGCACGAGTTCCAGTGCGCCGACACCGGCACGCTGCTCGACGCGATCCCAGAACGCGTGCAGGCGCTCCAGCCGATGGCGTGGCGCGTTGCCAGCGATGAGAGCGGCATTGATCGCACCGATAGAGGTTCCGATGATCCAGTCCGGCTCGATGCCTGCTTCGTGCATGGCGGTATAGACGCCGACCTGATAGGCGCCGAGAGCGCCACCGCCCTGAAGCACCAGCACGACTTGGCCGGGAATGCCGCGTCGGCGGGCGGCCGTGTCGCCGTTACTGCGAGGGTTCGCCTTGCGTGACGTGGCCATTCGAGGTCTCCTCCAGTCGCGACGCTTCACTGCGCCGTCCAACCGCCTTCGATGGGCAGGATTGCGCCGGTGATCGACGCGGCAGCATCGCTCGCGAGAAAGGCGGCGAAAGCGGCGACTTCGTCGATCTGCACGAACTTCTTGGTCGGCTGCGCATGGAGCAACACGTCGTTGATGACCTGCTCCTCGGTGAGTCCGCGCGCCTTGGCCGTGTCCGGAATCTGTTTCTGCACCAGCGGCGTCCAGACGTAACCGGGACAGATCGCATTCATGGTGATGCCGTGCTCGGCCGCTTCCAGTGCAACGGTCCTGGTCAACCCGGCGATGCCGTGCTTGGCCGCGACATACGCCGACTTGAACGGGCTCGCGACCAGCGCGTGTGCGGAAGCGATGTTGATAATGCGGCCCCACCGCTTCGCTTTCATTGCGGGGAGTGCCAGGCGAATGGTGTGAAACGACGCCGTCAGGTTGATGGCGATGATCGCGTTCCATTTGTCGACCGGAAACTCGTCGACCGGTGCGACGTGCTGGATGCCGGCATTGTTGACCAGAACGTCGATGGCGCCGAACTCGCCGAGCGCCGTTGCCATCATAGTTTCGATCTCGCCTTGCTTGGAAAGGTCGGCGCCGTCATAGCGGACTTCGACGCCGTTCTCCTTCGCCAGCTTGCCGCGCAATGCCTGAATTTCTCCGGCATCTCCAAAGCCGTTGAGGATCACGTTGAATCCCTGTCCAGCAAACGTGGTGGCGATTCCGAGGCCAATGCCGCTGGTCGACCCGGTTACCAATGCCGTTTTCCGCTTCATGTCGAGACTCCTTAAATGGTCAGGGCACACGACTCAAACCGGCGAACCTCTCCCCGATCGGACGCGCGACGCGAGCGGGTGTTTGCCCTTGGCGACGTGCCGCCCCGTTGGCGGTTTAGTCATCAAGCCTCTGCGAATCTTACAGCGGCATGGCGGCGGTTCCGCTGACACCTTCTCACACGGGCGCGGTATCATGCGCTAGCCGCGAGAAACGTCGTCGCGCCTCCCCATGGCCAATCCGGACTTCGCTGCACAGGTACAGAGTCATCGCGCGTATTTGCTGCGCGTCGCCCAACTCCAGCTTCGCGACACGGCGCTTTCCGAAGACGTCGTTCAGGACACCCTGGTCGCGGCTCTTCAGGGAGAGGCCGGGTTTTCCGGAAAATCGTCGCTCAAGACCTGGTTGACCGGGATCCTCAAGCACAAGATCGTCGACGCCATTCGCCAGCGCTCGCGTGCTCCGGCGTTCGCGTCGCTCGAAGAGGAGTGCCGGATCGACGACTTCGATGCACTGTTCGACGAAACGGGTCACTGGGAGAATCCGCCCGCCGACTGGGGCGGGGACCCTGAGAGTCAGCTCTCGCAACAGCAGTTTTTGGAAGTCATGCAGCTTTGCCTGGAAAACCTTCCGCCCAATACAGCGCGCGCGTTCATGATGCGCGAAGTGATGGAGCTCGACGCCGACGAAATCTGCCAGCAGCTGACGATCACGTCGAACAATCTGTGGGTAATTCTCTATAGGGCGAGAATGGCGCTGCGCGAGTGCCTTGAGCGACGCTGGTTCGCCGCCGGCGCGTCGGCCGGATCCAAGCCCGGCACCCGTGCTGCTTAATCCGCTCCGCTACCTCGCGCGTCTCACCGACTGCAAAGAAGCGAGTCGGCTGTTGTCTCAGGCACAGGAGAGACGCCTCAATCGACGCGACCGCATCCGGCTGTGGTTTCACATTCGGCGCTGCGTAGCGTGCCAGCGCTATCGGCGCCAGCTCGGATTCCTGCGCGGGGCCGCCCGGCGGTTCAGAACGTAACAGATCTCATCGGTCAGAGCGTAGAGCGCCCGAGCCGGCGCTCGACCAGATGGTCGAGCGAGATCTTGCCGGGACCGAACAGCAGAATCACCAGGATCATCGTTCCCCAGAGGATGTGATCCTTCACCGCGATGTCGGGCAGTGCGGGATACGAAATGACAGCGATGATGTTGAAAAAGAAAAGGACGAATGCGCCGAATCGGGTTCCCAGGCCGAGGGCGAGCAGCACCGGCATCGACAGCTCAGTTGTCGTGCCCATCACCGCCGCCACCGCGGGCGAGAGCAGCGGTACGTGATATTCATCGGTAAACAGCGCCAGCGTGACGCTCCAGTCGCGCGTCTTGGTGAGCCCCGACATCCAGAACACCTTGGCGACATAGAGGCGGAAACCGAGCAACAGCAGTGGCTGCAGCTTGTCGATGAGCCGGCTCGCGGCGCAATAGAGGCCAGCAAAACGGGCGAGACCCGAAGGGGCTCCGATGGCGTCCATGCTTTCCTTTCTCAGGTTGGCAACGCGAAGACGCTAAACGCGACAATGGCTTGGCCTGTGACGTGTCGGCGCAGCGCATCGCCGAGGTCAAACCCCGGTTCGCATTGAGCCGCGCGAGTCGAGGCGCTTTCGATTGCAGCACCTTCAGCAAGCGCCGCAAGGAACACGTACTCTCCTTCGCCGATGCGCTCGATGGAAACACCGGCGGGCCCGCGCATCACCAGCAGCGCATCGGCGCCTTCATCGAGATCGACGCGCTGGTCTCCGATGTGCCCCGCCTGATTGACCCGCCACAAGCTTAAGATGGGGTAACGCGATCTGATAAGCGCGACCGAAGGGTGGAGCGTGAAGCGGAGCGAGCCCTGCTTGTCGGCAGGCACCGCGGCCAGCGCCTCGAGATCCAGCAGCGGCGCGTCGGCGGCGATGCCCGCCTGGTCGATCGCCCATTCGAGTCGTGCTACATCGGGCAGGTAGACTAGACCGCGGGCCGGGCGATAAGACTCGAGGAACATAGCGAATTCGCTGCCGTAGCGATTGACGTCGCCGCTCTTCGAGGGAAAGGTGCGGACAAAGTAGTCCACCGCCGCGTCGAAGAACGCCGCGCCGACCAGCCGCTTGACCACCGGATAAGTTGCCGCCAACGCTTTGCGGTAATTACCGAGCACGTTATTGCGGTAGACCGCGATGCCCGCGTCCGGCGAGACGCGGCCGCCGGTGATACCGAGAGAAGCGAGCGCTGCGCGGTCTTCAAACAGCGTGGCGGCGCAAAATGCGCGTTGCAACTCATGCAGCGACGGCATCGCGTGCCTCCAAAATGGCCTGCGCTTTCGCGGCTTCGTCGAGGAGTACCTCCAGCGGCGGAATGTCGGTGTCCCATTCGATGAGCGTCGGCTTGGGGCCGAAGCGCTCGATCGACTCGCGGTACAGCTCCCACACCGGCGCCGCGACGCGCGCGCCATGGGTATCAATGAGACATGTGCCGCTCGCTTCGAAACCTGCGAGATGGATTTCGTCTACGCTCTCGCCCGCAATCGCCGAGAGATACGCTCGCGGATCGAAACCGTGGTTGACCGCGTTGACGTAGATATTGTTGACGTCGAGCAGTAACTTGCACCCCGTGCGCGCCGCCACCGCAGCAACGAACTCCCACTCGGCCATCGCATCGCAGCCGAAGCGCAGATACGCAGAGACATTCTCAACCAGGATCGTGCGTTTGAGCTCGGCCTGAACGGCGTCGACGCGCCGGCAAATAAGCGAGAGCGCCTCGTCGGTGAGGGGCAGTGGCAGCAGGTCGTTTAAGTGCCTGCCGTCGACATGACCCCAGCAAAGATGCTCTGAAACAACCGCAGGCTCGATCCTGTCGGCCAGGCGGCGCAGCTTTGCCAGGTGCGATGCTTCCAGCGCGTCGGCCGAACCGAGCGACAACCCGACCCCATGCAGGGACACGGCGTAGTCGGCGCGAATCGCCTCCAGAGCGACGAGCGCCGGGCCTCCGTCGACAAAGAAGTTTTCACTATGAACCTCGAGCCAACCGGCCGGCGGACGCTGGCGGCGGACTTGCGCCATGTGTGGTGAGCGCAGGCCGATGCCCGCGGTGTTGGGCAAGGAGGCGGACATGAGTATGCGCGCGAACGGCGCCGGAGGAGCGCTCGCCCCACCGGCGCGCGCGTTTTCAGGACTTCGGAGCTGCCATCTTGCCGCCGACCTGCTCGCAGGTGCCTTTGGCAACGTACTTCCAGTCCATCGGGTCGTTATCCGCCTTGCTCTGTCCAGCGCATGAATGCTTCCCGGCGGCGCAATCGTTCTGACCGGCCTTGGAAATGCCGTAACACTTGTCCTTGGTCGCGTCCGGAGCGACCGGACCGGCGGCAACGGATCCTGCCAGCCCGAGCGCCAACAGACCGGCGATCGCCGCTTGAACAACGCTTTGTTGCTTCATGATTTCTCCTCTGCAGATGGAAATGAACGGTCAGCAAAGACAGACCACGGATGGCCTATCTCGAGCCCTTGGTCGCCTGGGCGACGCCTACCTTACACCAAGGCCGACTCAGGCGCAGCCGATCAGAACTCGGCGATCGCGAGCGGCAGCCGAGCCGGCGCCATCAGCCGATACACCGGCACCTCGCTCGGCGAGCCTTCGACCGAGCCGCGCTTGTCGACTGGTATCAAGCCGATGGCGACAAAGCTCGACGCCGATTCGGGTTCAAGCGCGACTGCCGCGAGCAGGGCATTGGGCTGCAACATCGTGACTACGTAGCTTCCTGCGGGGAAGCGCACGTTCTTACTGGAGGTCTCGGTCGCCACCGTGACGTGCACGTGACCCTCTTCGGTCGTCGTGGCGACCTTTTTGTCGACGATGGCGTACGCATCGACGTCCAATGAAGTCGGCCGGCGCAAGGTTTGCACGCGCACGCCGTTGAGGGAGAGCTTGCGTGCGAGATCGCGGTACGACGGCGGAAGCAGGTAAGCGTAGGGGCGAGCCCGTACGATCCCAGGGACAGGCTGCAGCGTGTCCTCGAACGCCACTGTCAGCGTACGGTCCTCTCCGCTGACGGGATCGAGCATCGCCAGATCACGTTGGCCCTTGCGCGGCTGCGACGTGACTATGATCGGATCGGCCTTGGCCTCGGCGATGCGCGAGCGTGCGGCGGAGACCGTCGCTTGCACCCGCGCGGCGTTGTCGGCGGTCGTCTCCAGCATGCTCTTGAGCGCGATGTAGTGCGCAGCAACGCGTCGCTCGTAATGCTCGCGGCCGATGCCGACCCCACGCGTTTCCATGAGGAACGAAATCGAGCCTGCCAGACCGAAGGTGTTGCGCGCGATGTCGGGAGCGAGCCCGCCCATCTGCACGCGCTTGTCGGCGACATCGTACGACGTGGTGAAGTACCAGTAGTGGCGCAACCCGGCCTGCTCCAGCGCCGCCGTCGCCCTGGCGCGATAGAGCTCGTCGGCCAGTGCGGTGAGCTCCGGCGGGACATTGGCGTTGGTCGCATACAGCAGCGTGACGTCGTAAGCGTTGATGAGATTCCATTTCTGCAGCCATCGGTTGTGTACCGAAAATTCGTGGCAGTCGACCAGGACCTGCGGCTGGTACTCGTTCATGGCCCGGTGCAGTGCGACCGTTTCGGGTAGGTCGAATTTGATATGGTCCCGATTGACGTCGATGGAGTTCGCGGTGCGCCGGGTAAAGCGGGCCGCGCCGTCCGGATTCGCCCGTGGGATGATCACCACAGTCAGCCGGTCGAGCAGGGGCTTGAGCTCGCCCACCGCAAGCGCATTGGCGATGGCCAGCATGGCCTCTCCGCCGGCCGGCTCATCACCGTGCTGCAATCCCTGCAGCCACACGATAGGACGATTCAGCCGTTGCACGTCGGCGGCCGAAGTGGCTCGGGAATTGGTGAGAACCAGCATGGGAATCGATCGCCCCTCCTGAGATTCGCCAATGATGCGCAACGTCACGCTGTCGGAGTTTTCTGTCAGCCGCTCGACGAACGCCATCATTTCCTCGTAACTGGTGAAATCGGTTTTACCGGGAGCGAACGAGGGCGTGTCGAAGGCAAGGGAAAGATCGGGAAAGCGCAGGCGCACCGCCTGCGGCTCGTCATAAGCACAGGCGGAGAAGGCAAACAGAAGTGCGCAGAGACAAACTGCCGCGCGCAACGTGGTGAGGCTCAAGGAAATCATGCCCCCGAGTGAAAGACAGGGGGATTATAAGTTGTGGCTGCCGTCGCGATGAAAATGCCGCTACCATTACCGGATCGGAAACACTTCCCCTTGCCATGCGCTTTACCGTCGCCACCTACAACATCCACAAGGGTTTTTCGCAGCTCAACCGGCGGATGGTGATCCACGAGCTAAAGGAAAAGCTGCACGGCCTCGCGGTCGATGTCCTGTTTCTGCAGGAGGTCCTGGGCGGCGTTCACCGCCGCCGCGCCGGCCGGTATCGCGACTGGCCCGGAAAGCCGCAGCACGAATTCATCGCCGACACGGTGTGGCACGAAGTCGCTTACGGCAGGAACGCCGTAACGCGCCATGGTCATCACGGCAACGCGATCCTATCGCGGTTCCCTATTGTGGCGCAGGCCCATCAGGACATCTCTGCGCACGTATTCGAGAACCGCGGCCTGCTCCATTGCGTGATGCAGCTTCGGCGCGACCTGCCGCCTATGCATTGCATCAACGTCCATCTCGGCCTTTTCGAACGAGGCCGCCGCTGGCAGGTGCATGCGCTGACCGAGCGCATCCGCGCGGCGGTCCCGGCGGAAGCTCCGCTGATCATCGCCGGCGACTTCAACGATTGGCGGCGCAAAGCCGACCGCTCCCTGAAGGACGACCTAGAGGTTCTGGAAGTATTCAGCGCCGCACGTGGACGATTGGCACGCACCTTCCCCGCGGTGCTTCCGCTTTTTCGCCTGGATCGCATCTACGCTCGCGGTCTGAAGGTCGTCGCCGCAGATATTCACTATGCCTATCCGCTGGCGCGGTTGTCGGACCACGCCGCACTCGCGGCGACGTTCGAGCTGGTGAGGCCGCGGCCATCCACTCGGTAAGCGTTCGCGGCGATGAACCGCTTCACTCCCGGCAACTGCGTCACTCTGCTGCGCGACGGGGCGGAGTATTTTCCGGCGCTGATCCGCGCGGTCGACGCCGCCGATCACGAAGTCTGGCTTGAAAGCTACATTTTTGCCGACGACGCGACGGGGCGCCTGGTCGCCAGCGCGCTATCGCGCGCAGCGCAGCGCGGCGTGCGGGTCCGGGTGCTGGTCGATGGCTGGGGCGCCAAGCTCTACCTAAGCGCGACACTCGAACGCGACATGCTCGACGCCGGTATCGAGGTGATGAAGTACCGCCCCGAAGTTGCGCCGTGGCAGTTCCGCTCGCACCGTTTGCGACGCCTGCATCGCAAGCTCGCCCATGTCGACGGGAAGGTCGCTTTCGTCGGCGGCATCAACATCATCGACGACATGAACACGCCGCACCACAAGCCGCCACGCACAGATTTCGCGGTGAGCGTCGAAGGCCTGATGCTGCCCGACGTCGAGCAGACCATGCAGCGCGTGTGGGCGCTTGTGCAGCTGGTGCAATCGGGAGCGAGCGACGTACCGCTATTTCCCGAGCGGCGCCGGGGAATCCGCGTCGGCAGCCAGATCGCGAAATTCGTCACCCGCGATAACCTCCGGCACCGGCGCGACATCGAGAGCGCGTATCTGGCGGCGATACGCACCGCCAAGCGCGAGATCACCATCGCCAACGCCTACTTTTTCCCCGGGATCCGCTTCCGCCGCGCGCTGACGGCAGCGTCGCGGCGCGGGGTCAAGGTGACACTGCTGCTGCAGGGCAAGGTCGAGTACGTGCTGCTGCACTTCGCCGCGCGGGCGCTGTACGGGCAGCTGCTGGAGGCGGGGGTGATCATCCAGGAATATCACCGCAGCATGCTGCACGCCAAGGTTGCTGTCGTCGACGACCGCTGGGCGACCGTAGGCTCGTCCAACATCGATCCTTACAGTCTGCTGATGGCGCGCGAAGCGAATGTTTTTGTGCGCGACGACGCTTTCAACCAGGAGTTGAAGCGGCAGCTCGAGGAAATGATCTCGGCAGGATCGCGCCAGGTCGCCGCGGTCGATTGGAAGCTGCGACCGCGCCTGTACAAGGTGGCGATCTGGATCGCCTACGGCATCGTGCGCGTGGCGATGGGCTTCCTCGGTTATGGAGGCAACGAGTGGTTCCGTGAGCGGCCCGCGCCGAGCCGCGCCACCGCTTAGACCTAGGGGCTGCTAAACTCGGGTCAAGCATCGCCAAGGCGCGCGCGTGTTGCTTAAAGCACCACAAGCGCGAATCTGTTCGATCCATGCGCCGTTCCTCCCTCCCGCTTCCAGCTCCTCCCGACCGCGCGGTCCGTGGTGACTGGCAAACCGTACGAACTCTGCTGCCGTACCTCTTTGCCTACAAGGGAAGAGTGTTTCTCGCGCTGGCGTGTCTCGTGGCGGCGAAGCTCGCCAACGTTGGCGTGCCGCTGATACTGAAGGAGATCGTCGACAAGCTCACACTGCCGGCGGCCGCGCAAGTTCTGGTCCTGCCCATTGCGCTGCTCATCGCCTACGGCGTGCTGAGGCTGTCTACGACCGCCTTCACCGAGCTGCGCGAGTATCTTTTCGCCAAAGTGACCCAGCGCGCGGTGCGCACCATCGCGCTCAAGACGTTCCGCCATCTGCATGCGCTTTCGCTGCGCTTTCATCTGGCGCGGCAGACCGGAGGGCTCACCCGCGATGTCGAGCGCGGCACGCGCGGCATTTCGACGCTGATCGGGTTCACCCTGTTCTCGATCCTGCCGACACTGATCGAGATCGGGCTAGTATCGGCAATCCTGGTCGCGCGCTACGACATCTGGTTCATCGGGATCACCCTTTGCGCACTGGGTGCCTACGTGCTCTATACCGTCACGATCACCGAGTGGCGCACCGGCTTCCGCCGCCAGATGAACGAGCTCGACTCCAAGGCCAACACTCGCGCCATCGACAGCTTGCTCAACTACGAGACGGTGAAGTATTTCAACAACGAGGAGTTTGAAGCCGCGCGCTACGACGAGAGCCTGGAGCGCTGGGAAACCGCCGCGGTGCGCAGCCAGACGTCGCTTTCTCTGCTCAACATAGGACAGAGCGCGATCATCGCCGTCGCCGTCACGCTCATCATGTGGCGGGCGACGCTGGGCGTGGTAAATCACACCATGACTATCGGTGATCTGGTGCTGGTCAATGCGTTCATGATTCAACTCTATATTCCACTCAACTTCCTCGGTGTCATCTACCGCGAGATCAAGCAGGCGCTGGCCGATATGGAACGCATGTTCCGTCTGATCGACGAGAACGCTGAAGTGAAGGATGCGCCCGGTGCCGCGCCGCTCAAGGTCGCCGCGGGCGAAGTGCGCTTCGAGCATGTCGACTTCCATTACGAATCGAACCGGCAGATTCTCTTCGACGTGTCGTTCACGATTCCCGCCGGCAAGACGATTGCCGTCGTGGGGCCAAGCGGCTCGGGGAAGTCGACGCTCGCCCGGCTGCTCTATCGCTTCTACGACGTCACCGGCGGCCGCATCACCGTCGACGGGCAGGACCTGCGCGCGGTGCAGCAGCAGAGCGTGCGCGCGGCGATCGCCATCGTTCCCCAGGACACGGTGCTGTTCAACGATTCGATCGAGTACAACATCGCCTACGGCCGTCCCGGCGCGAGCCACCAGGAGATCACCGGAGCCGCGCGCCTAGCGCAGATTCACGATTTTGTCACCGGGTTGCCTGAGGCTTATGCGACGCCGGTGGGAGAGCGGGGACTCAAGCTCTCCGGTGGAGAGAAGCAACGTGTCGCCATCGCGCGTGCGATTCTCAAGAATCCGCGCATCCTGATCTTCGACGAGGCTACCTCAGCGCTGGATAGCAAATCAGAAAGACTGATTCAGGCAGAGCTCGAGCAGATCTCTGCAGACCGAACCACGCTTACCATTGCCCACCGCCTGTCAACCATCGTGGGCGCCGATCAGATACTGGTGCTCGAGCATGGTCGGATCACGGAGCGTGGAAGCCACGCCGAGCTGCTTGCGGCCGAGGGTGCGTACGCACGCATGTGGGCTTTACAACAGCAGGAGAAGCGCGACGCCGAAGCCGGAGGGCAAGAGCAGACCGCCTCGCCAGGTCGTGTCATCGCGTAGCGGCGTGACGCGTTTAATCATCATCCGCGATGCCATGACGACGGCATCGAAAAGGGGAAGCTTCGGTTCGAACCGCGATGCAGCCGGCCAGTCTGCACCACCCTAGCTCGCTAAGCGCTTGTTTTGCCACACCATTGGCACAGGCCTTGCCTTTTGTGCTATAAAGCCGAGCGACCGTTTGCGACCAAGCTTGATGAAACATCCGTTAACCCTTGTTTTGATTGTGCTAATTGGCGGCCTCGGCATTGGCGCGGCCGCTGCGCAGTCTTTGCAGACCGACGCGGCTGCGTCAATCTTCACGCGCGACGGCAGCAAGTTGAAGCTCGGATCGGCCAACGTGCTGGTATTCGACGCCGGCAACGGACAGCCGATTTACGCCAAGGGAGCCGACGCGGTCACCCCGATCGCCTCGGTAACCAAGCTCATGACGGCTATGGTCGTCCTCGATGGCGGGCAGAGCCTCGATGAACCCATAGGGGTCAGCATCGCCGACCTCGACCTGCTCAAGGGCAGTCACTCGCGACTGCGGCTCGGGACCGAATTGTCACGGCGCGACATGCTTCGTATTGCGTTGATGGCGTCCGAGAACCGCGCCGCTTCGAGCCTGGCCCGGCACTATCCCGGCGGGACCGAGGCGTTTCTGCAAGCGATGAATCAGAAGGCGCAGAGCTTGGGCATGACCCACACGCGCTTCGCCGATCCCACCGGACTGTCCAGCGAAAATGTATCGACGGCAAACGACCTTGCGCGCATGGTGCAGGCCGCTGCCGGTTATCCCCTGATACGCGAGTTCACGACCACGCCGAGCCACTACGTGGAATTGCAGCCGACCGGTCAAATGCTCGGTTTCAACAACACCAACTCGCTGGTAAAGAGCGGCGCCTGGGACATCCAGGTTTCCAAAACCGGGTTCATACGTGAAGCCGGCAAGTGTCTCGTCATGCTCGCCAACATTGCCAGCCGGCCGGTGATCATCGTTCTGCTCGATTCCCTGGGCCGCTTGACCCGCATCGGCGACGCCAACCGGGTGAAGTACTGGCTGGAAACGGGAGAGACATTACCCGCGGCTGCGGTCAAGCCGGCAAAGGCGAAGCGCACCAAGGCGTCTCGCGCCTGAAGCTACCCGCCTGCGCCTCTGGCAGGCTGGTTCTGGAGCAGCAATTCCTTCGCGTGGGCACGCGTCTTTGCGGTGACTTCGCGCCCGCCGAGCATTCGCGCCAGCTCTTCGACCCGCTCGGAGGGACCGAGCCTCTTCAAATCGCTGTTGACTGAATCCCCAAGCGTCTTTTTGGTGACGCGGTAGTGCGCATCCGCGCATGCAGCCACCTGCGGCAGATGGGTGACGCAAAGCACCTGCCTTCGGGTGCCGAGCTGCTTGAGCAGCCGGCCCACCGACGCGGCCACGCCTCCGCCGATGCCCGAGTCGACTTCGTCGAAGATCAGCGTGGGCACGGCGCCGACTTCGGATAGCGCAACCTGGATTGCAAGCCCGAGGCGCGAGAGCTCTCCTCCGGAAGCGATTAGCGACAGCGGCCCCAGTGGCTGCTTGGGATGCGTTGCGGTTTTCAGCTCCGCCCGCTCCAGCCCGTAGCTCGAGGGCTCGGAGAGCGGCGTGAGTCCGACCTCGACGCGGCCGCCGGCCATCGCGAGCTTAGCCATCATCGAGGTCACACGGTGGCCAAGCTCGGCAGCCGCGAATTTGCGCTTGGCCGACAGCTCCTGCGCAAGCGCATCGAACGCGGCCTTGGTCCGGTGTTCGGCGCGAACGAGGGAATCGACATCGGTGTCGGCCACCAGCGCCTTGAGCTCGGCTTCGGTGCTGGCAGCCAGATCGGGTAGCTCTTCGGGACGAACCCGATACTTGCGGGCCATTTCGTGGATGGACGCCAGACGCCGCTCGACTCGTTCCAACTCAGCCGGATCGAGCTCGAGCCGTTCGCGGTAACTGCGAAGAGAACGGGAAGCCTCGTCGAAGCGGATTCTTGCCTCATCGATCAAGGCGACGATTTCATCCAGCGCAGTGTCGTGGGTGGCAGCCTGGCGCAGACGTTGCATGAGCGATGCTAGCCGCGGGACCAGCGCCGATTCACCCTCGGCAAGCCCGGCTTCGGCGCTGCCGGCCGCTTCAAGCAACGCCGCAGCGTGCGCGAGCCGAGACTGCTGCTGAGAGAGATCACGCCATTCTTGCGCCGTCGCGCTGAGAGCGGTGAGATCACCGTGGCGGCGGGCAAGCGCCTCGCGTTCGATCTCCTTGGCGGCTGCGTCACGAGCGGCACGCGCGTGTCGCTCCTGCACGTCGCGCCATGCGCGCCAGGCGGAAGCAACTTCGCCGGCAAGTGTGGCGAAGCCACCGAAGGCATCCAGTAATTGACGCTGCATTTCGGCGCGGCCGAGCGACTGGTGCGCGTGTTGACCGTGCAGGTCGATCAAGCGTTCGCCTGCCTCGGTAAGCTGGGCCAGCGTTGCCGGGCGGCCATTGATCCAAGCGCGGCTCCTGCCCTGCGCGTCGAGCACGCGGCGAAGCAGTAGCGCTCCCTCTGCCGCGAGGTCCTGCTCGAGCAGCCATGCGCCGATGCTGGAAGCTTCATCGACAGCGAATTCGGCGGCGATCTCCGCGCGGTCGGCCCCGGGCCGGAGTTGCCGGGTGTCGAAGCGATCGCCGAGGAGCAGCGACAGTGCGTCGAGCAGGATCGATTTTCCGGCGCCGGTTTCGCCAGTGAGCACGGTGAAGCCCGCGCCGAACTCGGCCTCGAGGGATTCCACCACTGCAAAATTGCGGATCGACAGCAGGCGCAGCATGAATCGACAGCCGTGGCGCTTGCTAGGCGCCGGGGCGCAATCGCTCAGGCGTCTCGCCCCAGTGCAGCTTGCGACGCAGCATGGCGAAGTGATCGTGATCCTCGGGATGCAGCAACCTCACGCGATGCTTGGCGCGGCGGATGATGACGCGGTCTCCCTCGGACAGAGGAAAATTCGCCTGCCCGTCGCAATGCAGGCTCGCGTCTTTGCCGCGCAGCAGCGAGACTTCCACGGCGACCGAGTCGCGTACGACCAGCGGACGATTGGTGAGCGCGTGCGGCGCCACCGGCACCAGCAGAATCGCGGCCACGGTCGGATCGACGATCGGACCCTGCGCCGAGAGTGCGTACGCGGTCGAGCCAGTCGGCGTAGCGACGATCAAGCCGTCGGCGCGCATCGCATACATAAAGCGCCCGTCGATGGCGACCGCGCAATCGATCATGACACCGAGCGAGCCGCGATTCACCGCGACCTCGTTGAGCGCATAGGCCTGCACGGCTTTGCCGCCCATGCGCGTCAATGTGGCCTCGAGCAAGGCCCGCGTCTCCTCGACGTAGCCTCCGGCCAGCATCGCGGCAAGCGCCGTTTCCATGTCCGATAGCGCGATGTCGGTGAGAAATCCGAGCCTGCCCTGATTGATGCCGATCAGCGGCACATCGAATGGTGCGATCTGACGCGCGATCCACAACATGGTTCCGTCGCCGCCGACGACAATAACGAGCTTCACTTGTTTCCCGAGCTCGGCCGATGGTGCGGTGGGATAACCCAGCAGCGGAGTCAGACGCGCGGTCTCTTCGTCGAGCAGCACGCGATGGCCTCGTGCGACAAGAAACGCGGCGAGACGGCTCAGCGGTTCGGCGATTCCGGGACTCGCGTGTCGCCCGACCAATGCGATGGTGGGAAACGCATTGACAGAGGCGCTCATGGCCGCGATTAAAGCATAAAATACAAGGCATGCTGGACCCCCGTGCACAACATCTGCTCAAGGCGCTTATCGAGCGGTATATCCTCGACGGTTCTCCGGTGGGCTCGCGCGTGCTGTCGCGTCAGTCGGGTCTGGAGCTGTCGCCCGCGACCATCCGCAACGTCATGGCCGACCTGGAGGAGATGGGCTTCATCGCGAGCCCGCACACCTCCGCGGGGCGCGTTCCCACACCCAAGGGCTACCGTTTTTTTGTCGATACCCTCCTTGTAGTTCAGCCGCTGGGCGACGGCGAAATCAGTGACCTGCAGGATCAATTGAGCGCCGGCCGGCCGCAGGCGCTGGTTAGCAATGCGGCACAACTTTTGTCGGAGCTCACTCGCTTTGCCGGGGTGGTCGCCACCGCGCGCCGCAGAGAAGCTTCGTTCCGGCAGATTGAGTTTCTTCGCTTGTCGGATCGACGTGTGCTGTTGATCATCGTTACCCCCGACGGTGACGTGCAGAATCGGATCCTGCACACCGACCGGCCGTACACGCAGTCGCAGCTGATCGAGGCTTCCAATTTTTTCAACAGTCACTATGCGGGCCAGCCCTTTCACGCGATCCGCGCGCTGCTCGCCGACGAGCTCAAACAACTGCGCGAGGACGTCGTCGGGCTCATGACCGCGGCGGTGGAAGCGGGCGACGCAGCGCTGTCAGATAGCGCGGACGAGCTGGTCGTTTCGGGCGAGCGGAACCTATTATCCGCGTCCGACCTCGCCTCCAACATGGACCGGCTACGCCGATTATTCGAAGTGTTCGAGCAGAAGACGTCATTGCTGCATCTGCTCGATCTCTCGCAACGCGCCCACGGCGTGCATCTTTTCATCGGTGGCGAATCGGGCATCGCTCCCCTTGACGAATGCAGCATCATCACTGCGCCCTACGAAGTCGACGGCCGGGTGATCGGAACGCTTGGCGTCATCGGCCCGACCCGGATGGCCTACGAACGAGTCATTCCCATCGTCGACGTAACAGCCAAGCTCCTGTCGAATGCGCTGACGCAACAGCTCAGCGAACGATGAGCGTTAACTCGGCGGCGCCCGGGGCGACTCATTAGGCGATGACGCTCGCGGCGGAGCCGGCTTTCGCCCACGACGGGGCGCTACGCTTGGGTGTGCTGCTCATGAACCTGGGCACACCCGACGCTCCCACCAACGCGGCCGTACGCCGCTATCTGCGGGAATTTCTCTCCGACCCACGGGTGGTCGAGCTCCCGCCCGCCCTGTGGAAGCCGCTGCTCCACGGGGTCATCTTGAACGTGCGCCCTGCGAACTCGGCACGGCGCTATGCCAGCATCTGGACCAAGGAGGGGTCGCCGCTGCTGGTGCACAGCTTGCGGCAAAAGACGCTGTTCCTGGGGTATCTCGGCCAGCGGCTCAAGGAATTGGGGCTGCCCTCGGACCATGCACGGATCGAGCTCGGCATGCGTTACGGCACGCCGTCGATTGCCGATGCGCTGTGGAAGCTCAAGGAGCAGCGGTGTACGCGCGTTTTGGTACTGCCGCTGTATCCGCAATATGCGGCGAGCACCACGGCGTCCGCCCTCGACGCCGTGTTCACCGTGCTTCGGAGCATGCGGCGGGTTCCCGCGCTTCGCGTGATCGACGCCTATCACGACGACGCCGGTTACATCAAGGCACTGGCGCAGAACGTCAACGACTACTGGATGAGGAACGGCCGGCCGGACATGCTCGTGCTCTCCTTCCACGGCGTGCCGCGGCGCACGCTAGAGCGAGGCGATCCGTACCACTGCCATTGTCAGAAGACCGCGCGGCTGCTTGCGACCGAACTGGGCCTCTCGAAGGAGCAATACCTGGTCGCGTTCCAGTCGCGGTTTGGACGCGCCGACTGGCTCACACCGTACACGCGCCCGACCCTGGTGGACCTCGCCCGGCAAAAAGTCCGGCGAGTCGATGTCGCATGTCCAGGATTCGTGGCCGACTGCCTGGAGACCTTGGAGGAAATCGCCCAGGAGGGGAAGAGCGCATTCCTCAAGGCGGGCGGCAAGGAGTTTCACTACATACCTTGTCTCAACGAACGCCCGACGTGGATCGCTGCTCTCGCTGATCTGGCGATGCGCAATCTGCAGGGCTGGCTCGAGGCGCCAGCGGATGCGACGACGCGCGAAGTGACGCTTGCCCGGGCGAGGGCGCTGGGCGCCGAGCGCTGACGCTGGGACATCGCCCCATCCCTTCGGCGCTCTCGCCGAGGCCGGCCTATTCGGGCGTCGGAGCCGGCTTCCTTCGAGATGAGCCAGGCTTTCGCGCCCGGAGCCCCTGCTACTCGGCCTCGGAGCGATCGTTTCCGGAGATTGAAACCTCCGAAAATGCCCCCATCGTGGCTTGAGGACTGTAAAGGAACCGGAATGAGCAAGAAGCCCGATCAGAATACTCAGGTTTCGGCCGAGCTTGACTCCACCGTGCCGATTCCCATCGACAAAAGCCGTACCGAGACCGAGGCCTCGTCTTCCGTCGACCCAGCGCCGGATTTAGGCGAGCTGTTACGGAAGGCAGAGGACGAAGCTGCCGGCCTGCGAGACGCGTGGCTGCGCGCCAGGGCGGAAACGGAAAACGTGCGCAAGCAGGCGCAGAACGATGTGGCCAAGGCTTACAAGTACGCGATCGAGCGCTTTGCCCAGGAGTTGCTCACCGTGAAGGATGCGCTTGAGCTTACTCTGGCAACACCCGCCTCGAGCATCGACACGCTCAAGGACGGCGTTGAACTGACCCTAAAGAACCTCAATGCGGCCTTCGGCAAGGCCCAGATTACTGAGATCGACCCGCTCAACGAAAAGTACGATCCGCATCGCCACCAGGCCATGACCATGCTCGAGTCGGACCAGCCTGCAGGCACGGTTGTGCAGGTCTTCCAGAAGGGCTATCTGCTCAACGATCGCATCCTGCGCCCCGCACTGGTGGCCGTGGCTAAAGCCCGTGAAGGAGCGGCATCCGGCCAGGCAGGCGCTTGAACTTGCAAGCGAAAATCCCCATTTACAGCTCCAGTTAAACCATTCTAGGACGCAAAGGAAACACCATGGCCAAGATCATCGGCATCGACCTCGGGACGACCAACAGCTGTGTCGCCATCATGGAAGGCGGCCAGCCCAAGGTAATCGAGAACTCTGAAGGCGCCCGCACCACGCCTTCGGTCGTTGCCTACACCGAAGACGGCGAGATCCTCGTCGGTGCCCCCGCGAAGCGGCAGGCGGTTACTAACGCCAAGAACACCCTCTTCGCGATCAAGCGTCTGATCGGCAGACGCTTCGAGGAAAAGGAAGTGCAGAAAGACATCGGATTGATGCCCTACAAGATCGTGCGTGCCGACAACGGCGACGCATGGGTGGAAGTGCGGGGCAAGAAGATTGCGCCACCGCAGGTTTCGGCGGAAGTGCTGCGCAAGATGAAAAAGACCGCCGAAGATTATCTCGGCGAGGAAGTCACCGACGCGGTGATCACGGTTCCCGCGTATTTCAACGACTCGCAGCGGCAAGCCACCAAGGACGCGGGCAAGATCGCGGGCCTCGAAGTCAAGCGCATCATCAACGAGCCCACTGCAGCGGCGCTCGCGTTCGGCCTCGACAAGAAGGAAGGCGACCGCAAGATCGCGGTCTATGACTTGGGCGGCGGCACTTTCGACATTTCCATCATCGAGATCGCGTCGGTCGAAGGCGAGCACCAGTTCGAAGTGCTCTCGACCAACGGCGATACGTTCCTGGGCGGAGAGGACTTCGATCAGCGGCTGATCGATTACATCGTCACCGAGTTCAAGCGCGACCAGGGTGTCGATCTCAAGAACGACGTATTGGCTCTGCAGCGGCTGAAAGATGCGGCGGAGAAAGCGAAGATCGAGCTCTCGAGCTCGCAGCAGACCGAAATCAACCTTCCTTACATCACGGCGGATCAGTCGGGGCCGAAGCACCTGTCGATGAAGATCACCCGCGCCAAGTTCGAGGCGCTGGTCGAGGACTTGATCGCCAAGACGGTCGAGCCGTGCCGCATCGCCATCAAGGATGCGGGAGTCAAGCTCTCCGACATCGGCGACGTGATCCTGGTGGGCGGCATGACGCGCATGCCCAAAGTGCAGGAGACGGTGAAGGAGTTCTTCGGCAAGGAGCCACGCAAGGACGTGAATCCGGATGAGGCGGTTGCGGTCGGTGCGGCGATTCAGGGCGGCGTGCTGCGGGGCGACGTCAAGGACGTTCTGCTGCTCGACGTGACACCGCTGTCGCTCGGCATCGAGACCCTCGGTGGCGTGATGACCAAGCTGATCCAGAAGAACACAACCATTCCGACCAAGGCGCAGCAGGTATTCTCGACCGCGGACGACAACCAGTCGGCGGTGACGATTCACGTGCTGCAGGGCGAGCGCGACATGGCGGCCGGTAACAAGAGCCTAGGCCAGTTCAACCTCGAGGGCATTCCGCCGGCGCCGCGTGGCATGCCGCAAATCGAGGTTACCTTCGACATCGACGCTAATGGCATCCTGCACGTGAACGCCAAGGACAAGGCGACCGGCAAGGAGAACAAGATCACCATCAAGGCAAGCTCGGGACTCTCGGAAGACGAGATCAACCGCATGGTGAAGGACGCCGAATCGCACGCCGAAGACGACAAACGTCAACTCGAGGTCGTGCAGGCGCGCAACCATCTCGACGCGATGGTGCACAGCGTGAGGAAGTCGCTGGGCGAGTACGGAGACAAGGTTGGCGCCGACGAGAAGGGTAAGATCGAGGCGGCGCTGAAAGATGCGGACGAGCTCTTGAAGCAGAAGGACGCGAGCAAGGACGCGCTGGAAGCCAAGGCGCAGGCGCTGATGACCGCGTCGCAGAAGCTCGGAGAAGCGATGTACGCCAAGGCGCAGGCCGAGTCACAGCATACACAAGGCACGGCGGGCGCGAGTGGCGAGCCCAAGAGCGGCGACGAGGAGAAGGTTGTCGACGCGGAGTTCACTGAGGTAAAAGACGGCAAGAAGTGATATGACGTCGGCGATCGGTGCGAGAGCAGCAATGTGCACCGAGGGCGTGACTTTTCGCCGACGCCATGTCCGGCCGAGTTGAAGCGGGCGCCTGCGGCGCCCCTTAGCTCGGCCGTTTGTCGTATGCGCAGATCAAAGCGAGCGGCGAGGAGAACTGAAGCGGTTGACTCGAAGGTAAGAAATGGCAAAACGAGATTACTACACGACCCTCGGCGTCAATCGCGATGCCTCGGAAGAGGACATCAAAAAGGCGTATCGCAAGCTCGCGATGAAGCATCACCCCGATCGCAATCCTAACGATAAGCAGGCGGAAGAGCGGTTCAAGGAGACGAAGGAAGCCTACGAGATTCTCACCGATCCCAAGAAGCGCGCCGCCTACGATCAGTTCGGCCACGCCGGTGTCGATCCTTCGGCGGGATTTGGAGCCGCCGGTGCGCGCGGCTTCGGCGGTCCCGAGGGCTTTGGCGGCTTTGCCGACGCTTTCGGTGACATCTTCGGCGAGATCTTCGGGAGCGGCTCGGCGCGCGGACGCGGCAACGGCGTGTATCGCGGCGCCGATCTACGCTACAACCTGGAGCTGTCGCTTGAAGAAGTGGCGCGCGGAACCGAGGCCAAGATCCGCATTCCCGCGCTGGAGCAGTGCGCGAGCTGTCACGGCAGCGGCGCCAAGCCGGGAACGCAGCCGAAAACCTGTCCCACCTGCCATGGCCAGGGACAGGTGCGCATGTCGCAAGGCTTCTTCTCCATTCAGCAGACCTGCCCGCACTGTCACGGCACCGGCAAGATCGTCCCGGAACCCTGTCCGACGTGCGACGGCGCCGGGCGCATCAAGAAGCATAAGACTCTGTCGGTGAAGATTCCCGCCGGCGTTGATCAGGACGACCGGGTTCGCCTATCGGGCGAAGGCGAGGCAGGCTTGAACGGAGGACCGGCCGGGGATCTCTACGTCGTCATCAATATCAAGCCGCATCCGGTGTTCCAGCGCGAGAACAGCGATCTGCATTGCGAAATGCCTGTCTCGTTCGCAATCGCGGCGCTTGGCGGAGAGATCGAGATTCCCACGCTCGACGGCCACGCTCGCCTGACCATTCCCGCCGAGACGCAGAGCGGTCAGATCTTCCGTCTGCGCAACAAGGGTATCAAGCCGGTCCGGAGCAGCGTCCACGGGGACCTGTTCTGTCACGTGGTAGTCGAGACTCCGGTCAAGCTAACTGTGCGACAGAAGGAATTGCTGCGCGAGTTCGAGGCGATCAACGCCGAGGATCCCGGACGGCACAATCCTCGCGCCAAAAACTGGTTCGACCGCGTTCGCGAGTTCTTCGGACCCTAGCGACCTGAGCAGCGAGCCAGGTCCCGGTCGCGAAGCGAGTGGGGTGCGAGCGGCCGCGAATGGCCGCGGCGGCCGACGCGCATCGCTGCTTGTTCGTATAGCCGGATCGAGGAGGCCGCGGCGTGCGACTACGGAAAGACTGGAACCCGCGGATCGATACCGCGATCGAGCACTTCGGGGTGCTGACGGCCAACCAGCGTTCGAATCGACTCGACGCTATGCTCAGGCACATCGACCATCAGCAGGATCTTGCCTTCGTCCATCAGCGGCTGGAAGTGCTTCAGACGCGAGTTGGGAACCGATGACCCGACCATACTGGAGACCCATGCTCCGAGCAGAGCACCAATAAGCGCCCCACCAAGCACAGTGACGATCTGCCATTTGCTATCGGTGAGAACGAATAGCACCACCAGCCATCCTGCAACACAACCCAGCAGCGCTCCCAGCACCAGTCCTGTTTGTGCCGCGTGCACGAGGTCGGTTTTCTGCAACACGTTGCATTCGTGGAGGCCTTCCATCGGTGTTCCGCGCTTGGCCAGGCAGTGGATGTGGCGCTCTTCGATACGAGCCAGCAACAAGTCATCCATGACCCTTCGTGCGCTGGCCAGATCCGGCACGGCGTAATACAGTCTGCGTCTCATCGTCAGTCTCCTCGTTGAGAGTGGATCGACGGACCGCTTTAACCTCCCTCCACTCTACTCTCGCCGATCCGGGCATCGCAAGCCAGAGCGCCCTCCGGCCTGCAGTGCCTTGTCCTGAGGTCTCCTTCGGCTTAGCATTCGCGACTCCCAATTGGACAGCGTGGAGGACGAATTGTTTGGTCCCCTTTGGCGGGTGATTGCGGGCGTGGTCCTCGGCGGCGTGGCGCTCGCCGCTTCGGCCCAGGTGAAGATCGGACTGATGGTCTCCGCCACCGGACCGACATCCGCCATCGGCATCCCGCAGAAAAATACTGCGGAGTTGCTTCCGAAAAAGATCGGCAACGCGACCATCGAATACTTCCAGCTCGAGGACGGTGGCGACACCACGCGCGCGGTTCAGAACGTCAAGAAGCTGATCGGTGAAGATCACATCGACGCACTCATCGGTCCTTCAACGACTCCCAATGCGCTGGCGATCCTCGATATCGTTGCCGAAAACAAGGTTCCGCTGATGGCGACTGTCGGCACGTCTTCCGTCGTCGAGCCGATCGACGCGAAGCGCCGATGGGTGTTCAAGACCACGCAGAACGACGATCTCATCGCCGCGGCGCTGCTCAAGCACATGACCAAGGCCCAGGTGAAGAGCGTCGGCTTCATCGGCTTCAACGATCCCTACGGCGAGAACTGGTTCAAGGTGTTCAGCGGTCTCGCCGACAAGGCGGGCATTCGCATCGTGGCGAGCGAGCGCTATGCGCGCACCGACCAGAGCGTCACGGGTCAGGTGCTCAAGTTGATCGCTGCCAAGCCAGACGCGGTCCTTATCGCCGCCGTCGGCGGTCCTGCGGTGTTGCCGCAGGCGACGCTTTACGACCAGGGATACAAGGGGCGCATTTATCAGACCCATGCCGTAGCGACCGATGACTTCATCAGGCTGGGCAAGGAGAAGGTCGAAGGCACCATTCTGGCGGCAGGCTCGATGCTTGTTATCGATGACGTCGCCGAGTCGGACCCCATCAAGAAAGTGGCGAGCTCGTACATGAAGGCGTACGAAAAGCAGTTTGGCGCCCGACCCGCGACCTTCGGCGCCAATACCTATGACGCGGGATTGCTGCTCGAGCGGGCGATACCCGTCGCGCTCAAATCCGCACAGCCCGGAACCGAGGCATTCCGTGTCGCTCTTCGCGACGCGCTCGAACAGGAAAAGGATGTCGTCGGTTGCCAGGGCGTCTTCAACATGAGTTCCGACAACCACAACGGCATGGACGAACGCGCGCGCGTACTGGTCGTCGTCAAGGACGGTAAGTTTCGGCTGCTGCCGGAATGACGCGGAAGCGGGGATCCAATTGACCTGATACTCGAGGACAGGTTTGACGCGCGTCGCCCCCATCCTAGGCATCCTGCTGGCGGCAGGCAGCGCGACCCGCTTCGGCGGCCCCAAGCTGACCGTGCCTTTGGCCGATAGCGCACCGATCGCCGTGGCAGCACTTCGACCCCTGCTTGCTGCGGTCGACGATGTCGTCGCCGTCGCGCGCCCGGGCGATGAGGAGCTTGCCGACGTCCTCTACGCACACCGGGCTCGCGTGACCATCTGCCCTTACGCGAGCGAGGGCATGGGACGCAGTCTCGCCTGGGGTGTGCGTGCTGCACCTCTCGCCGCAGGCTGGGTGATCGCGCTAGCCGACATGCCATGGATCGGGGCGGCGACTATCGCCTCGATTGCCGACGCGCTCCGGCGCGGGAGCGCCCTCGTCGCTCCGGTATACGCCGGCCAACGAGGACACCCGGTAGGGATTTCAGCGCGCTTCTACTCCACCCTTGCCGCGCTCGAAGGCGATGAGGGTGCGAAGCACCTTTTAAGTACGCACGCGGCAGCGGTTGAGCTGATCGCAGTGAACGATCCGGGGATTCTTCGCGACGTCGACCGCCGCGAAGATCTCGACTTGTCAGCGTAGCGGCGCGAGCAGCGAGCCAGGTCCCGCTCGCGGCAGCGAGTGGGGTGCGAGCGACCGCGAGTCGCCGCAGCGGCCGACGCGCTGCGGTCCATAGAATGCAGGCCGAACGAGGAGGCAGCGGCGCGAACGCTCCGTCGGTGGCTAGGGGTGGCGCTCCCGCCACATGTCGGCCTGGCGTCCGACGATTCGAGTCTCCTCGTCTTGCATCTTCCACCACGCGCGCAAGTGCGGCTCCTCCAGTGGACGCGAGATCAGATACCCTTGCGCCTCTTCACAGCCGTGCACTTTGAGGAACTCGAACTGCGGCGCCGTCTCGACGCCCTCGGCGATCACGCGGAGTCCGAGACTGTGCGACATGGCGATAATCGCCTGGGTAATCGCCTCGTCGCTGCGGTTCTTTTCCAGCCCGTGCACGAAGCGCTGGTCGATCTTCACAGCCTGGATCGGCAGACGTGCGAGGTAGGAAAGGCTCGAGTATCCGGTGCCGAAGTCGTCGACCGTGATGGAGACGCCGATCTGCTTCAGCTTCATCAACGTAGACACCGCTTTCTCGTGATGAGTGATGATCACGCTCTCGGTGATTTCCAGATCGAGATAGCGCGCCGCCAGGCCCGAGGACTTGAGCGCCTCTTCGACGACGCCCAACCAGCTGTCATGCTGCAGTTGCTGCACGGATAGGTTGACCGAAAGGCGCAGCAGCATGTTCATGCGGTGCCATGCCATGACCTGGCGGCATGCCTCACGCAGCACGCGCGCACCGAGCGCCTGGATCATTCCCGATTCTTCGGCGATCGGGATGAACTCGGAAGGACCGATGATGCCGCGTTGCGGATCGCGCCAGCGCAGCAGAGCTTCCACACCGCAGGCGCGCCCGCTCTCCATCTCGATCTGCGGCTGGTAGACGAGGAAGAACTCGTCGTCCATCAGCGCGCGGCGCATGTCGGTCTCGAGCTGCAGTCGCGCCTGAACGCGGGCGTTCATGTCGGCGGTGAAAAACCGGTACGAGTTTCTTCCTGCTTCCTTCGCCGCGTACATCGCCGTGTCGGCGAGCTTGATGAGCCCGTCGGGATCGCCTGCGTCGAGCGGATAGAGCGAGACGCCGATCGAGCAGGTAAGGGTAGGCGTCTGGTCGCCGAGTCTGAACGCGGCGAGGAACGATTCGCGTATGCGTCCGAGCACGGTCATGATCTCGAAGGTCGCCTTCTCCGGATCGAGTCCGGGAAGAACGATAACGAATTCGTCGCCTCCAAGACGGGCGACGGTGTCCGATTCGCGCACGGCGTTGCTCAGTCGCTGCGCAACCGAGCGCAGGAGCTGGTCACCGGCATCGTGTCCGAGCGTGTCGTTGATCCGCTTGAAATGATCGAAGTCCAGAAAGAGGCACGCGACCTGGTGCCCGTCGCGCGTCGCCTGAGCAACGATCTGCCTGAGGCGCTGGTTGAGCAGCGAACGGTTGGGCAGCCCTGTGAGGATGTCGTGCTGCGCGAGCTTGTATGCCTGAGCGGTGGCGATCTCCAGCTCCTTGGTGCGCTGCGCGACTCTCTCCTCGAGCGTTCGCTGATAAGTCGCCTCTTCGGCTTTCGATTCCGACAGCCTGTCGATCATGTGGTTGAAACTATGGGTGAGCAGCCCCAGCTCGTCGTGTGATTTTGCCGGCACGCGCAGCGAGAACTTGCCTGAGCCGACCGAGCGAGCAGCGCGCATGAGCTGATACATCGGCGCGACCAAGCGCCGATGCAGCAGCAGCGTGAGCAGAATGGCGACGCCCATGACCGCGGCCAGGACGGAAAACACGCCGACTAGGTTGGCGCGGGTTTGCGCCTGGCTGCGATCGAAGCTCATCCCGAGTCGGATGAAACCCTGAGGCACCGGAACAGGCAGCGCCGCCCCCGGCGGAGCCGGCGCGGTTGCGATCGGCGCGATCAATTCTAGGTAGCGATGGCCCTCGACTTCGTGAAGGCTGCGCGCGATGGTCCCCGTCTGCGGCTCGCTGGTGTTCATCGCCGGAACCTGGATCGCGCTGAACGCGTGCGCGTAAATCGGATTTTTGCTGCCATCGAGGACCACGACGTAGGCGATGTCTCGATCCATGGCCAGTCCCTGCATCATCTGGCCGAGCGAGCTCGTGTCCCCGGCGATGAGTGCGGAACCCGCACGCTCCGCCAGCATGGCGGCTATGGTCGTTCCCGCGGTTTCCAGCCTCGTCTGCTCATCGATGCCCTGCTGGCGGGTGAGCAATGCGGCAACGGCGATGGCGCTGACAGCAACCAGCCCGATCGCGAACAGGTTGAGCTTGGGCAGCAGTCCGAAGCGCACCGTCGGCGCTTTGAGCGGCGTCGTTGTGTCGACCAGCGGTGAGCTCGATTTGGCCATGGAACGTGCTTCACCGGAAGCACGTCGCGTGCCCGAGCGGCCAGGAAATCGTCGGCGCTTGCGACGACACTTAGGCCACGGTCACCGGAATCTTGCCGATGCGCTGCTGCCACTCGCGGGGACCGGTCTGGTGGACCGCATGTCCTTCGGCGTTGACGGCGACCGTCACCGGCATGTCTTTGACCTCGAATTCGTAAATCGCTTCCATTCCGAGGTCAGCGAACCCAACGACGCGCGAGCGCATGATGGCCTTGGATACGAGATATGCTGCCCCTCCGACGGCCATCAGGTACGCGGCGTGATGGCGACGGATCGCCTCGACCGCGACCGGACCGCGCTCTGCTTTGCCGATCATGGCGATCAGACCGGTCTTGCCCAGCATCACCTCCGTGAACTTGTCCATTCGCGTCGCAGTGGTCGGACCCGCCGGACCGACGACTTCATCGCGCACCGGATCGACCGGACCGACGTAATAGATCACCCGGTTGCGGAAGTCGACCGGCAGCGTTTCACCTTTGGCGAGCATGTCGACAATCCGCTTGTGCGCGGCATCGCGTCCCGTGAGCAATTTTCCATTGAGCAGCAACCGCTCGCCGGGACGCCACGAAGCAACTTCGGCGAGAGTCAGGGCATCGAGGTTCACCCGCCGCGCTTCCGGAGAGGGCGCCCACTGCACATCGGGCCAGCGCTCGAGATCGGGCGGTTCGAGCTTCGCCGCGCCCGAACCGTCGAGAACGAAGTGGGCATGGCGCGTCGCCGCGCAGTTGGGAATCATCGCCACAGGCAAGCTCGCTGCGTGAGTCGGGTAGTCGAGAATCTTCACGTCGAGCACGGTCGACAGACCGCCGAGACCCTGTGCGCCGATGCCGAGCGCGTTCACCTTGTCGTAGATCTCCAGCCGCAGCTCGTCGAGACGCGTCAGCGCAGCGCCCGAGGCAGCGCGCGCCTTCAGGATGGGCATGTCGATAGGCTCCATCAGTGCCTGCTTGGCAAGCAGCATCGCCTTCTCTGCCGAGCCGCCGATGCCGATTCCCAGCATGCCCGGCGGACACCAGCCGGCACCCATGGTCGGCACCGTCTTCAACACCCAGTCGACGATGGAATCGGAGGGGTTGAGCATGATGAACTTGGATTTGTTCTCGGAGCCGCCGCCCTTGGCGGCGATATCCACTTCTACTCCGCCGCCCGGTACGATCTCGTAGTGCACTACCGCCGGCGTGTTGTCGCCGGTATTGCGCCGCTTACCAGCCGGGTCCGCCAGGATGGAAGCGCGCAGCTTGTTGTCCTCATCGAGGTAGGCGCGGCGGACGCCTTCGTTGACCATGTCGGTGACGGTCATGGTCGCGCCTTCCCAGCGAACGTCCATGCCGATCTTGACAAAGGCGCAGACGATGCCGGTGTCCTGGCAGATCGGTCGATGGCCTTCGGCGCACATCCGCGAATTAGTGAGGATCTGCGCGATCGCGTCTTTGGCCGCCGGCGACTGCTCGAGCCGATACGCCTCTGCGAGCGATTCGATGTAGTCCACGGGGTGATAGTAGGAAATGAACTGCAACGCGTCGGCGACGCTCTGGATCAAGTGTTCCTGTTTGATCGCGGTCATAGTGGGCTAGGGTTCGAGGTGTTATCTTCCGGCGGCACGAGGCGTGGGATCAGCCATCGCGAAGGGGCGCGCACGGATGCCAAATTACGGCCGGTGAGGCCGCCGCCAGCCGATTCGTCGCAACGAATCGCTAGCACCCCATTCTACCATCCCCAACGACGTCCTCCGCGCAGTGGCACGTCGCTATTGCGTGACCTGTCCCAGACTCGTTAGACTGGGTACGAGATCGTCCGGTATATCCTGCAGTTCTCCTACGGAGACCTCCAACATGTCCACCATCGAGTCCGTTTCGCGCGAAACACGCGTGTTCGATCCGCCGCGCGACTTTGTCGCTCAGGCCAATATAAAGAGAGCCGACTTCGACCGGCTCAACGCTGCTGCCGCCGCGGATTACTCTGGTTTCTGGGCGAAGCTCGCGCGCGAGACCCTGCTCTGGAACAAGCCGTTCACGCGATCGCTCGACGAATCCAAGGCGCCCTTTTACAAATGGTTCGAGGACGGCGAGCTCAACGTTTCCTACAACTGCCTCGAGCGCAACCTTGAGAACGGCAACGCCGACAAAATCGCCATCATCTTCGAAGCCGACGATGGGGCGGTGACCAAGGTCACGTATCAGGAGCTCTATCACCGTGTTTGCCGGCTGGCCAACGGGCTCAAGTCATTGGGCATCAAGAAGGGCGATCGCGTCGTCATTTATATGCCGATGTCGATCGAGGCGGTCTCCGCGATGCAGGCTTGCGCGCGCATCGGCGCGACGCACTCGGTGGTGTTCGGGGGCTTCTCTGCAAAGTCGCTGCAGGAACGCATCATCGACGCCGGCGCTGTGGCGGTGATCACTGCAGACGAGCAGGCCCGCGGTGGCAAGCCGCTTCCGCTCAAGGCAATCGTTGACGAGGCGATAGGCCTCGGGGGCTGCGACGCCGTCCACGACGTGATCGTCTACCAGCGCACCGGCGGCAACATCTCGTTCAAGTCCGGACGCGATCTGTGGATGCACGAGCTGGTCGCCAAGCAGACCGACACCTGCCCTCCGGAGTGGGTCGGTGCGGAGCACCCGTTGTTCATTCTCTACACGTCGGGGTCGACGGGGAAGCCCAAGGGCGTTCAGCACAGCTCGGGCGGCTATCTGCTATGGGCGATGCTCACCATGCGCTGGGTGTTCGATTCGAAACCTGCCGATATCTTCTGGTGTACCGCCGACATCGGGTGGGTGACCGGTCACACCTACATCACCTACGGACCTCTCGCGGTCGGTGCGACCGAAATTGTTTTCGAAGGTATTCCCACCTATCCCGACGCCGGTCGCTTCTGGCAGACCATCGCCAAACACAAGGTGAACGTCTTCTACACGGCGCCGACCGCGATCCGGTCGCTGATCAAGGCATCAGGCGTGACGCCGCAATGCGCGCCCACCCAGTACGATCTCTCCAGCCTCAGGTTGCTGGGAACGGTCGGCGAACCGATCAATCCCGAAGCCTGGATGTGGTACCACGAGAAGGTCGGAGGCGGCCATTGCCCCATTGTCGACACCTGGTGGCAGACCGAAACCGGCGGCCATCTTATTTCCCCTCTGCCCGGCGTCACTCCCACGGTTCCCGGATCGTGCACGTTGCCTCTGCCGGGCGTCATGGCAGCTATCGTCGACGAGACGGGTCACGACGTCGCCAACGGGCATGGCGGCATCCTGGTGATCAAAAAACCATGGCCCGCAATGATCCGCACCATTTGGGGCGATCCCGACCGTTACGTGAAGTCCTACTATCCCGACGAGCTCGGCGGCAAGCTCTATCTGGCAGGCGATGGGTCGGTGCGCGACAAGGAAACCGCCTATTTCACCATCATGGGCCGCATAGACGACGTGCTGAATGTGTCGGGGCACCGTCTGGGCACTATGGAAATCGAGTCGGCGCTGGTCGCCAATCCGCTGGTCGCCGAGGCCGCCGTTGTCGGGCGTCCGGATGACATGACCGGCGAAGCCGTGTGCGCCTTTGTCGTGCTCAAACAGGCGCGGCCGAATGGAGCGGAAGCGGAAAAAATCGCCAAGCAGCTTCGCGACTGGGTGGGCAAGGAGATTGGACCAATTGCTAAACCCAAGGACATCCGCTTTGGCGACAATCTGCCCAAAACGCGCTCCGGCAAGATCATGCGCCGACTGCTGCGCTCGATTGCCAAGGGAGAGAACATCACCCAGGATGTCTCGACACTGGAGAATCCGGCGATTCTAGAGCAGCTGAAGACGGCGCTGTGAGCAGCGAGAGGGAACCGCGCCGCGCGCAGCGCGGTGGTGTCCAGTGTCCGCGGGTAGCCGCGCGAGCCCGCAGCGAGGGGCCGGCGCGGAGCGCTGGATCGCGCGTGGCGAGTCGCAGGAGGCCGACACTGCCGGCGCGGCAGTACGATGTGCGCACAAGGAGGCCGAGCGCCTGCCGCCGACACGCGGTTTTAGGCTCGACAGAAGCCGTGCAAAGAGGTGACGGCGCGTAATCTGTACCATGGCGAACGACGCGCTCACGCCGCTGACCGCTCTCTCTCCGCTCGACGGCCGCTATCGCGGCAAGGTCGCGGCGCTGGCGGAGTTGTTCAGCGAGAGTGGGCTGATTCGCGAACGCATCAAGGTCGAGCTCGCTTGGCTCGAAGCGCTCTCCGACGAGCCGGGCATTCCCGAGTTTCCACCGCTTGCCGCGCCGACTCGCGCTCATCTCGCTTCCGTTGTCGAAGAATTCGGCGTCGCGGATGCGCAGCGCGTCAAGGCGATCGAGCGCACCACCAACCACGACGTCAAGGCGATGGAGTACTGGCTCCGCGAGCGCTTTGCCGACGCTGCCGATATCGCTCGCGCGGTCGCGTTCATTCACTTCGCCTGCACCTCGGAGGACATCAACAACCTTGCCTACGGGCGCATGCTCGTCGCCGCGCGGCGCGAAGTGCTGCTGCCGGCCCTGAACGGGCTCCGGGAAGAGCTGCGTGCATTGGCGCATGCGCATGCCGCGCTCCCCATGCTCGCGCGCACGCATGGACAACCGGCGACGCCGACAACGCTCGGCAAGGAATTCGCCAATGTCGCGTCGCGACTCGATCGCGCAGTGGCGGCATTTGCCGATGCAGCCATGCCGGGCAAGTTGAACGGCGCAGTGGGCAATTACAACGCGCACCTCGCGGCGTATCCCGACGTTGACTGGGAAGCGCTGGCACGGCGCGTCGTTACTGCACTCGGACTCGACTTCAATGCCTATACCACCCAGATCGAGCCACACGACGGCCTCGTCGCGCTGTTCGATGCGCTGGCACGCATCAACAGCGTGCTCATCGACCTGGATCGCGACCTGTGGGGCTACATCTCGCTGGGTTACTTCCGCCAGAAGGCGCGGCAAGGCGAGGTCGGATCGTCCACCATGCCGCACAAGGTCAACCCCATTGATTTCGAGAACTCCGAGGGCAATCTGGGCATCGCCAACGCTTTGCTGCGCCACTTCGCGGAGAAGCTTCCGATCTCGCGCTGGCAGCGCGATCTCTCGGACTCCACGGTATTGCGCAACGTCGGGGTCGCGCTCGGACACGCGCTGCTGGGGTGGTCGAACTGCCGCCAGGGCCTGTCCAGCCTCGAAGCGGACCCGGCACGGCTGGCGGCGGACCTCGACGCCAATTGGGAAGTCCTTGCCGAAGCGATCCAGACCGTACTGCGGCGCTACGGCGTCGCCGACGCCTACGAGCAGCTCAAGAGCCTGACCCGGGGAAGGGACGGGACATCGCGCGAGAGTCTGCACGCGTTCATCGATACGCTGCAGATTCCGACGGAGGCCAAGAATCGACTCAAGGCGCTCACGCCGGCCACCTATATCGGCAAGGCCGCAGAGCTCGCGAAACGCATCTAGCGACCGCGACGCGCTTCGGGCCGCGGGTGCTTGGGCGCGCGCCGTTCACGCAGCCAGGTGATCACCATCGGCATCAGCGACACGATCACGATTCCGAGGACGATATACGCCAGGTTGTCCTTGACCCACGGGATGTTGCCGAAAAGGTATCCGGCATAGCAAAGCGATGCGACCCATGCCGCTCCGCCGATGACATTGAAGCAGAGGAACTTCTTGTAGGTCATCGAGCCGACGCCGGCGAGGAAGGGCGCAAAGGTGCGCACGATCGGCACGAAGCGGCCGATGATGATGGTGAAGCCACCGTACTTTTCATAGAAGCGGTGGGTCTTCTCGAGGTACTCGGGCTTGAGCCAGCGGCCCAGGCGCGTCTCATGGGGACGATGGAATGCCTTGGGCCCGATATATCGCCCGACGCCATAATTCACAGAATCGCCGAGGATCGCCGCCGCCATCAGCGTGAGCACCAGCAGGTGCACGTCGATGCCGCTGGCCGCGGCGACCGTGCCCGATAAGAACAACAGGGAATCGCCGGGCAGCAGCGGGAAGATCACCAATCCCGTTTCGGCGAAGATCACCACGAACAGCGCAGCGAACATCAATAGGGCATGCTGCGCCGCCAGCGCGGAGAGCGTCTGGTCGAGCGCGAAAAGCGAATACAGGAGCGTCGTGATCATCGAACAGCGCGACAGACGCTCCGTTTCAGTCAGAACGATTGTGCCGGACGCCCGTCGGGGGCACGAGTCTGGCGCGTCTTAAGCGTCAGGGCAGGATCTTCTCGATGCCGGCACCCGCTCTCTTCTCGGGCTTGACTAAATCCTCGCGAGAGACGCCCAGCCACATGACCAGCGCGGCCATCACCAGCGCGGACGAATAGATGCCGAAGCAGATGCCGATGGCGAGTGCAAGCGCGAAGTAGTGCAGCGTCTCGCCGCCGAAAAACAAAATGGACAAAACCATCATCAGGGTGCAGCCGTGGGTGATGATGGTTCGCGACAGCGTGCTGGTGATCGCGCTGTTGATCACCTCGGGGACCGTTGCTTTGCGCATCTTGCGGAAGTTCTCGCGAATCCGGTCGGCGATGACCACTGATTCATTGACTGAGTAGCCCAGGACCGCCAGCACCGCGGCGAGCACCGGCAGGGAGAACTCCCACTGGAATACTGCGAAAAAGCCCAGGATGATGACGACGTCGTGCAGATTGGCGGCGATTGCCGAGACCGCAAAGCGCCACTCGAAGCGAAGCGCGAGGTAGGCGACGAAGCCGATGCTTACCAGCAGCAGCGCCAGCGCCCCGTTCTCGTAGAGCTCCTTGCCGACTTGCGGTCCCACGAATTCGACACGCTGCTGCGTGATGCTGGGGTCGTCGGCGCGCAGCGCTCCCATCACTCGCTCCGAGAGTTGCGCGCTGGAGAGCCCCTCTTTGAGCGGCAGGCGGATAAGCGCGCTGTTGGCGCTGCCGAAGCTCTGCACTGCGAATTCCCCTAGGCTCATCTTGTCGATCGCAGCGCGAATGCGCGGCAGATCGGCGGCGTGCGGATACGCGATCTCGATGACCGTTCCACCCTTGAAATCCACGCCAAGATTCAGGCCGTGAAATGCAAGGAAGAACACGGCCAAGAGGAAGGTGATCGCCGAGATGACGTTGAACACCAGCGCGTGCTTCATGAAAGGGATGACGCGCTTGATTCTGAAGAATTCCATGTGTGTCATTCCCGCGAAGGCGGGAATCCAGTGTCGTTTGGAACGTTAAGCAAAGCCATTTGCGTGTACCCTCAAAGCCACCTGGGTCCCCGCTTTCGCAGGGACGAGTCCAGGCGCCGCTAAGCAGCGCCTGGGCTCGGTTTCCAGACCTGGCCGATGGAGATTTTTTCGAGCTTCTTCCTGCCGCCGTAGACTATCGCTACCAGCCCGCGCGACACGAACACCGCGCTGAACATCGATGTGAGGATGCCGAGGCAGTGCACCACCGCGAAGCCGCGCACGGGCCCGGTGCCGAAAATCAGCAGCGCGATGCCGGCGATGAGCGTGGTCACGTTCGAGTCGAGAATGGTGTTCCAGGCGCGTTCGTAGCCCGCCTGAATCGCCGCATGGGGCGTATCGCCCCAGCGCAACTCCTCGCGGATGCGCTCGTTAATGAGCACGTTGGCGTCGATCGCCATACCCAGAGTGAGCGCGATGGCGGCGATGCCGGGCAAGGTCAACGTCGCCTGCAGCATCGACAGAATCGCGACCAGCAATAGAAGGTTGATCGCAAGCGATATGGTCGAGATCACACCCATCAGCACGTAATATGCGCAGATGAAGACAGCGAGGACGATGAAGCCGTACATCACCGAATCGAAACCCTTGTCGATGTTCTCCTTGCCCAGCGAGGGTCCGACCGTGCGCTCCTCCACGATCTCCATAGGCGCGGCGAGCGCGCCCGCACGCATCAACAGCGCGATGTCGTTGGCTTCGCGCGTGTTCATCCTGCCGCTGATCTGAACGCGCCCGCCGCCGATCTCTTCGCGAATCACCGGCGCGGTGATCACTTCGGCCTTGCCTTTTTCAACCAGCACGATTGCCATCCGCTTGCCGACGTTCTCGCGCGTGAGCTCCTTGAAAATGCGCGCGCCGGTTCCATCGAGATTGACGTGCACGGCAGGCTCGTTGGTGCGGCTGTCGAATCCCGGCTGAGCGTCGTTGATGCGATCGCCCGTCAGCACCACCTGTCGCTTGACCAGCACCGGCGCTCCGCTGCGCTCGACGAACAGATCGCTGCCGAGCGGCACCTGTCCGTTAAGGGCCTGCTCGAGCGCCCCTGGCTCGTCGTTCACCATGCGGATCTCCAGAGACGCGGTACGTCCGAGGATGTCCTTGGCACGCGCTGTATCCTGCACTCCGGGCAGCTGAACCACGACGCGGTCGCCGCCCTGCTGCTGGACGATCGGCTCGGCGACGCCGAGCTCGTTGACACGATTGCGCAGGATGGTGATGTTCTGTTGCACCGCGCCGTCCTGGATCCGTTTTTGCACTTCGGGTTTCAGGCTGGCGATCAGCTTGGAGTCATCGCCTGCACCGCTGTCGGCGATCAGGAGATCGGGAAAGGCGCCGCTGATCTCAACCCGCGCGCGCTCGCGTTCACCGCTGTCGCGAAAGCGCACCGCGACATTCTGGCCTTCCTTGGCGATG
>Ga0126381_100000387_pt1 | contig 47724 bp, 44 predicted proteins | sample PanSoiMetPlot_28_FD_96465 | JGI IMG/M metagenome (GOLD analysis project Ga0126381, IMG submission 96465) | Tropical forest soil microbial communities from Panama - MetaG Plot_28 | ecosystem: Environmental > Terrestrial > Soil > Tropical forest > Bulk soil | place: Panama | collected 2016-02-17 | reverse complement strand
CGACGGCGACCGCGCGGAACAGGAGCGTTTCCTCCAGGCGCAGCATATCGAGGACTATCCGCTGGTGCTTTCGCCGGAATTGGGAATGACGTTTCGCATCGGCAAGCTTCCCTACGCAGTCCTAATCGACGAGCACGGCACGGTTCGCGCCAAGGGCCTGGTCAACACCCGCGAGCATTTGGAGAGCATCCTTACCGCCAAGGAACTCGGGGTCGCGTCGCTACAGGAATATCTGAAAGCCAACCGGCTTTCTTGAATGAGGTTGGTGGCGCACGCCCGCGCACCTGCGATCTCTCCGCACGAACTAGTGTTTCGCACCAGGCGCCAACGCGGGCGCTCGATCTCCATCTTCCGCAACCTCGAAACCCATCGACCTCAGCTTTGCCGCCAACCGGCGGCGCGTGCCGCTGACGCCGACCAGCTTGTGCATCCGGCATTGGCGGATTTCCGCGGCGGTGTAAGGTTCGAAGCGCTCGGGAAGCTGCGGCTTGCTGAACGTCCGCAGCATCCAATTCAGTACCTGGGCGACCTCATCGTCGGTAAGCGGCGCGGCGGATACGCCGGGGACCTCGGCCAGGTAGGCGCGGCCTTCGGGTAAATGCAGGAAGTAGCCCATCGAGTTTGCCAATCGCGGTACGCTGCTTGGAATTCCTTGCGCATGTGGCTGATGGCATCCCCAGCAGTTGAGCGTGTAGAGCTGATCGGGCGGAGTGGCCCAGGCAGTGGCCGCGGCGGAAAAAACGGACAAAAACATCAGCGCCTGCCATTTCATCGAAAGCGGTTTCCTACTTCGCAGCCTGCGCCTTGACCGAGGCCGCGCCGAGCGTTTGCAGCTCGTGGTAGACCTCACTCGAAGTCATGGGACGGGCGCGATCCTGTCCTACCTCGTGCGCAGTGAACGGCGCGAAGTCCCTGGGCAGCAGCTTTGCGTTGAAGCTGGAGAGCACATGATTCAGGACTTGCGCGATATCGTCGTCGCTCAACTGCACCCAGGACTGCATGTACCCGTTGTAGCTCGCGCCGTGCACGGTGATGGGACCGTTCAGCCCGAAAGACAGAACATGCACCAGGTAGGCGCGTCCGTCCCTGGAGTGGATGAAATCTCCTGCCGAATTGGCCAGCGGAGGGTACATCCCTGGAATCCCCTGTCCGTCCGGCTGATGGCAAACGCTGCAGTGTGCCACGAACAAGTCCGCGCCCGAAGCGTTAGCTGATCCAGTCCACAAAGCGGCGGCAATCGCGAAGATCGCGGCAAACAGGGTCAGATGGAGGAGCGGATTCGCCGTGGGTGTCATACATCGGGGTGCGGCTTTCAGCTCTTCAAGCCAAGCTTGACCGCGGTGGTGCAGTTGACCACGAAGCTGGAAGTGCCGAAACACCAGCTTACGCCGTTGTCGAGCTGGGTGCGGTACAGCGGCATGTCGCCCTTGTTGTTCTGGCAGAAGCAGCGGCCGCATTGATCCTTTCCGCAGCAGTCGCGGTAGCCGATGATGTAATCCTTGCCGTCCACCGGATGCTTGCAGGTTCCGACCCAGGAAGTCGGCGACATGAGGGTCCCGGGCGGACACTCAGTGGTGCTGCCGCCACAGCATCCGCACATCGAACCGTCGAAGCCGCAGTAGCGCCAGTAATCGCAGCTGAGCGGGTCGCCTTCACCCGCGCCCTCGGCAGCATTGGCGCGTCCGGAAATCCGCTCCACCGGCAGCAGCGGCAGCACCATCGCGCCCAGGATGACTTTCCCTATCAAGCCCAGGATTCCCCGGCGCGACGTGCGCATCGCAACCGTGCGGCTTACCCGTTCAATCAGTAGGTCCATCGCTGTCGCCCATGCTCAGGTGTCGAGGCTAAGGCCCGAAGATCCACATCGGAAAACCGGGCAGTTGGTCCAACGCTCCCAGGTATCTTCCGCTCGCGGTCGAAAAGGATTGGAGCATCGGTGCGCTGGGCATCCCGCCCAACTCCGGCAGCGAGACGACGAACATCCGCGGGTCGCGATCACGCGTTACGTAAACTCCACTGCCCGGACGGGGAAGCACGATCTTGTCCACGCGCCGCTTTTGCTCCGCGTTGAATACCCAGACCTCTATTCCGGATTGTTTGTGGGTCCATTCGCCCCCGCGATGCATCAGGACGTAAAACAGGTTGCCAGGCGCATAGCCGGCGAGCGGCTGATAACCTCCGGGCCGCCATCCCGCCTTGCGCTCGGCGTCGGTTACCAATGACCATGGCTCGCCACCCTTGGCCGGCTCTACCGACCAGTCCACCGGATGAACCGCCCCATGGTAGCTGATGAAGAAGGCGGATTTGCCGAGGACTGCCGGGATGCTGAACACGGGATCCTTTTCGGGATCGAAAAACGGCGCCGCCATCCGCTTCGACGCCGTGGCTTTGCCGCTGTCGTCGAAGTCAACCGTGAGCATCGCGCCGTCACCGCATAGCGATTCGAACCGGCGCGGGCCTGAAATCAGCGCCCCCGTGCAGCCGGAGGTTTCGATTTCGCCCAGGGCTTTGTGGTTGGCGACATCGACCACCGTCATCGAGGTTGCAGGCGTCAGGTTGGCCACCAACAGAAAGCGTCCGTCGGGAGTCACCGCCAGAGCCGAGCTGTCGGGTGGAATATGTTGCTGGCGCTTGGGAGGGATCACGGTCTCATGCGCGGGAGCGAGCCGTCTGGCGTCGTAGGCTGTGACCACGTCGGTGCGATCGCCGCGCGAGCCGCGCGAGTAAAACGTATCAGCCAAGTAGATGAACTTGTGATCGGGCGATAGTGTGGAGGTGGCGAGCAAGCCGCCGGTGAGCATCCCGAGCAGCTGGAACGAATCTCCGTCAATCACCTCAACTTTGGTGGCTTCCTCGCTGTCGAGTCCGGCGGGGCTGATCAAAAATACCCAATGCGGCTGGATCGGGCCGAGTTCGCGAACCTTCACGCCTTCCGGGGGCGGCGTCTGCGCCAATGTTCCGCCCGTCAACAGGAAGATCGCAACATATACAGGTAGTACGGAGCGCAATCCTCTGAGCATCGGCATCCCTGCAGCGCGCGGATGTGTGCGAAAGCTAACACCTGCCAACCAACGTCGAACTTTCATCGAGGCTGGTCAAAGCCTTTCGCCGTGTACCATTTTGGGGAGCTGCTTACAATGGCGCAGTCGCCAGCGGCTGCTTCAATCCCGCAGCCACAGGGGAGAAGTTAGCACTATCGCGGTGGTTGCGATGGGAAGGAAGAGTTCAGCGGCTCTCATCCCCTGCGGATGTATCAGTGGTAAAACGACCGCCGCCAGCATCGACCCGGCGACCCAGCCCACAATTCCGGCTCCGATGGTTAAGGTAAGCCGATAGCGTTGCATCAATCTGGCCACCAGCAGGCTGGCAGGTATGAGCACCGCACTGCTGAGCAGCACTCCTGCCGTAAGCAACCAAGGATGGCCGCGGCCGACGGCTGCGACACCGAGGATGTTGTCCAGCGACATCATAAAATAACCGGCAGCGACGGCTGCAATCGATGCCGGCAGGCTCCTGTATGAGCCGTCCGGGATTGCCGGTTCGCTTGCGTTGCCATTTTGGCGCAACAGGCGGATGGCTATGACACAGAGCAGGACTCCGCCGGCCAGGGTAACCGGCGGCATCGCCAGCAGCCGCGCCACCGTCAACGTCGCCGCGATCTGAAGGAGCACCGCGCCGGCTATCCCCGCCGTTGAGACAATACTCCGCTGTGCCGCGGATAGGTGGCGTATTGTCATCGCCACGACCACGGCATTGTCGCAGCTAAGCAGTATGTTCACGCCTATGATTTCCAACAGGCGCGCAGCGTCTGCGGCGGCGGTGCTCACCCAAACGCCATCCTAGTTGCGCAAGCAGCAAGCTCCGCCGCAAACAGCGAAGTATAAATGCACAGAGCCACGATCAATCCACGATGCATCAGAACAGACGCCGCACTTTATGTTAGCTGCCGACCAAATCGCCATTGCCCGCGTGTGCATTTGGCGCCACCAGCATTCCAGCATTTTTGCATTTGCTAAGGCGCTTTGTTAGATCGTGATATTCGCCACCGTGATACTGGCACGGCAAGGGGGGCGGCATGCGGGAATGCCAGGTCTGCGAAAATCCACGCAGGCCGGATCTAACCACCAGTCAGATAGAATGGCACAACCTGGGCCATCCGGGGCTCCGCAGTGAGCGGATGGCGGCCGGTCCGGCCAGGTTGCGCAGCTTGGTGATCATCCGGCCGGGCGATCAGATCCTCTACGAGATCAAACCGGGCTCGTGGAAGCGAATCGACGAACTTGACGTTGCGCTTGCCGCCGGCCACAGCGTTCATGAGTTAGCGGCAAATTGCAGGCGCTGCTCCCGGCTGGTGTTGGAGCGCCGCCCGGGCGCGCGCGGCTTCTGGCGCTTGCTGGTCGAGCGAATCGCGCTCAGGGGACTGCGAAAGGCAAACTGACCCGCCGCCTTGGACTCCACGTAACTTCGGACTTATAATTCCCGCGCTCCGGCAATTGCGACGGTGTGCGCCTGCATCTTGCGCGCTCAGGAGAAGAAAATGGACGCAGCGACTCAAAAACAACGTGCTCTCGCCTTCCTCGAACAGATGAATCATCCGGATGCAAACGTGCTCTCCGGGCTCATCGCGGACGAGTTTGAATTCGAATTCATGATGCGGTTGCCGGGCGTGAAGGTGCAAAAGCGCGAGGAGTTTCTCAAGTGGTTTCCCAAGATCATGAAGAGCTGGTTTCCCAACGGCCTGAACATGAAGTTCGACACGGTTATAGCGGAGGGACCGCTGGTCGCGGTTCAGGCCGTGGCCGATACTACTGCGGGAAACGGAAAGCACTATTCCAACCGCTACCACTTTTTCATTCGGTTCGCGGGCGACCGTATTGCACAGGCGCGTGAGTATAACGACACCAATCACGTCCGGGAGACTTTTTTCCCGGCGTAGGAGCGGCGCTCCGCGCGGATCAATAATTCAGCGGGCCCGTGCTGCTTGAAGGACGCCGCTTTCCCTGCACCGCCGCCGCGGGACCGTGCCGCTTGAGCCAGAGCACTGAAAAGTACGCGCCGACCCAGGACCCGCCGGCCGCGAACAGCACGTAGATCGGATTGCCGGTGTAGCTGATTACGGCGAAGGCGGAAAGCAGATACCACAGGCCGCTCCAGTTCGCGGCCCGCACCGGCCGCCGCGCCATCACCGCCGCGTTGAACATCACGTAAACCGCATCCGTCGTGGCGGTGGAGGCCATTACGCCTGCGGCAATCAGTGGATTGAGTGTCGGCGTCATCGTTCCAATGTGAATGATTTGTCGGTGCGTTGAACAGGTTTACGCTTCGAGAGCTTGTAACCCTGATCCTTGCTGCGCTCGGGATGGCGACAAACGGCTGGACATCAGGATCTCGATCTCTGCCGCGAGATAATTTTGGCGATTTCGAGCACCGCCAGGGGAATCATTCCCAGCATGATCCATCGTGCCAGCATCGAGGGCGACACCGGTTTGGTGTTGAAGAAAATTTCCAACGGCGCAAAAAAATAAATCGCCAGTTGCAAAGCGAAGCTGCCGGCGACGATCAGGAACAGCCGCCAGTTGGAAAACAGGCCGATCTCCCATACCGTCCGCACGTTGCTGCGGGCGCCAAAGGAGCGCAGCAGCTCCGCGATTACCAGCGCGGAAAATGCCGCGTTGCGCGCGGTCGCAACGTCGCCATGGCCGTAGAATTCCCATGCGAAGGCGGCCAGCGCAGCGCCCGCTGTGAGGCATCCGGTAAAGGCAAGCCGGCCGAAGAAGGCGCGGTTGATAATTTCCGCCTGCGGGTCGCGCGGTGGACGCGCCAACACGTCGGGCTCGATCGGATCAGTGGCCAGGGCCAGCGCCGGCAGCCCGTCGGTGACCAGATTGATCCATAGCAACTGGAGCGGCAACAGCGGCAGGGGCCATCCAATCAGCCCCGCCACCAGCATCACCGTCAGCTCGCCCGCGTTGCCTCCCATCAAGTAGCTGAGCGTCTTGACGACATTGTCGTAGATGCCGCGTCCTTCCTCTATGGCGGCCACGATTGAGGCGAAGTTGTCGTCGGTGATGATGATATCGGCGGACTGCTTGGCGACCTCGGTGCCGGTGATTCCCATCGCCACGCCGATCGCGGCCTCTTTCAACGCCGGGGCGTCGTTGACGCCGTCCCCGGTCATCGCAACCACTTTGCCGCGCGACTTCCACGCGCGCACGATGCGCAGCTTATGTTCGGCCGTAACCCGGGCGTAAACGCTGACTCGCTCCACGTGGTCCGCCAGTTCGCCGTCGGCCATTTTCTCCAGTTCGTTGCCTGCCAGTACCTGGCCGCCGCGTTCGACGATTCCCAACTCGCGCCCGATCGCAGCGGCGGTCTCACGGTGGTCGCCGGTAATCATCACGGCCCGGATTCCGGCCTGCTTGCAGTGCTGGATCGCTTCGCGCGCTTCTGCGCGCGGCGGATCCTGCAAACCGGCCAACCCGATCAGGGTCAGGTCGCGCTCAATTTGTTCGCCGTCGCCGATCTCCAAGGCCGATTGGTTATCGGTCTCCATGCGGCGATGAGCGAAAGCCAGAACGCGCAGTGCGTCATTGGCCATCAGGGCACTGGCCTCCTGCATGCGGGCGCGGTCAGCCGCCGACATCTCCAGTTCAGTTTCGATGGTCCGGATTTTGGTGCAGCGGTCGATTATCAGTTCGGGCGCACCTTTGACGAAGGCCCATGGATTTTCGTCGCGGCGGCGAATCATCGTCATGCGTTTTCGATCGGAGGTGAACGGAATCGCGCTCAGCCGCGGCATCTCCGTTTCGATCTGTTCGCGGCTGATCCCGCCTTTGGCCGCGGCCACCAGCAATGCCGCCTCGGTGGGATCGCCGGCGATCGAAGTGCGGCCGTTGCGAACGGCGATCTGTGCGTCGTTGCAAGCGGCTGCGGCGATTAGAAGATCGGCCAGCGTGGGATCGGCGCTCGGGTCCGCCTGGCTTGCGTCGGTCAGGATAGCGCCCCCGGTCGAGTAGCCCTCGCCGGTGACGCTGAAAATTCCCGAACAGGTCACCAGGCGGCGCGCGGTCATCTCGCCCACCGTCAGCGTACCGGTCTTGTCGGTGCAAATCACCTGCACGCTGCCCAGCGTTTCGACCGCCGGCAGTCTGCGCACCAGCGCCCGCCGGCGCGCCATCTTTCGCACTCCCAGCGCCAGCGCGATCGTGACCACGGTGGGCAGACCTTCGGGAATCGCAGCGACCGCCAGGCTGACCGCGCCCAGGAACAATTCCAGCAGCGGCGCCTTGCGAATCAGCCCGAGCAGAAACACGACCACCACGATCGCAAGACACGCCCACAAAAGGCGCAGGCCCAGCGCGTTGAGCTTGCGCTGCAGCGGGGTTTCACCGGAGGTGGCCGTTTCGATCAACGTTGCGATATGACCGACCTCCGTGTTCATCCCGGCGGCCACGACCAGAGCAAGTCCGCTGCCGCTGACCACGCTGGTGCCCAGGAACAGCATGTTTTTGCGATCGGCCAACGGTGCTTCGCGTGTCAGCTCGCCGATAGCCTTGGTCACCGGTTCGGATTCCCCGGTAAGCGGGGCCTCGTTGACGCGCAGCATCGCGGCTTCGATAAGCCGGGCGTCGGCAGCAACCAAGTCGCCTTCAGCCAGCACCAACAGATCGCCGCGCACTATTTCGGCGGCGGGGAGAACGTGGCTTTGGCCGTCCCGCAAGACTCGCGCTCGCGGCGCGGTAAGTTTCGAAAGGGCAGCCACAGCCTGCTCCGCCCGATATTCCTGCACGAAGCCGACGACCGCGTTAAGGATGATGATCGCGACTATCGCGATTCCATCGAGACGCTCCCCGAGCCCAATCGAGACCGCGGCGGCTGCGATCAACACCCAGATCACCACGCTGTGAAACTGGCGCAAGAACATCCCCAGCGCCGATTCGCGCTTGGCCTTGCGGATTTCGTTGGGACCGTCGCGCTCAAGCCTGGAGGCCGCCTCGCTGGAGGAAAGGCCCTGCTTGAGGCTGGTGCCGAGTTCGACAGCGACTTCGTCGATCGGCATCGCATACCAATGGCGGTTCATCAGTGGGTCCTGGCCCTCATAGTGTATTGCCGGCCGCGACGTCGCTGATGATCGGCTACGCTGTGGGCGACTGGCGGGCGAATTTTGCAAAAAGTGATAAGCAAAAGCGATGCCGGATAGCCCTTGGGACCGACCGGGCGAGAATTGTGACTGGGATGCCGATCAGAGCCAACCGGATTTGAGCGCGTCGTCCACCGCCTGAATGTTCATGTAATGGCCTTTGGCCATGACGACGAGGAAGGCTTTGAGTTGAGCATCGCCGAGCGATGGGATGCGCTCTTCGATTTTACGGATCACCCAGCGCTGACCCCGATTGAGCAGTTCGATCTTGCCTTTAAGGTCGGCCAACGCGCGGACTTTCTCGACAAAATCGCCGGTCTGAGTAGACGGCTCCGCACCGAGGCGCCGGATGTGAGCGCCGATCTGGCCGGCATAGTAGCCCTCGTCATGCCCGGTTTTTCGCAGCAATTCCTTGAGCTCGAATGACGAAGCTTCCAGTTCCAATTCATGCAACACACGGCCGCCGGCACGTTCGGCCTCGCCTAAAGTGTTGAGAAATTCCACGACGTCTGTGTCCATCGCTCACCTCGGCGGGCTGTCAATCTAGATGCCGACAGCTCTGGCGTTGTGCCGCGGGCCTCATTTGTTAGAGTATCCAAAGCGAAGTGGAAGTCCAATGATGCGAATCGTATCGCTGCTGCCCAGCGCCACCGAAATTGTTTGCGCTTTGGGGCTGTCGGCCAACCTCGTCGGGCGCTCTCATGAATGCGATTATCCGCCCGAGGTCACGCACCTTCCGGCCCTCACGGCTCCGCGCTTTAACCCCGAGGGAACCAGCGCGGAGGTGGATCGGCGGGTTAAATCGATCCTCCAGAACGCATTGTCAGTTTACCGGGTGGACGCGGACCAATTGATGGCGCTGCGGCCGGACGTGATCGTCACGCAGTCGCAATGCGAGGTCTGCGCCGTCAGCGAACGCGAGCTTGATGAGGCCTTGGCGCAGTGGATGGGCGGAGCCGGACCAGCGGTCGTATCGCTGAAAGCCGCTTCGCTGGACGGCGTCTTTGCGGATATCGCGCGGGCAGCGTCCGCACTCGGCGTCGAGCAGACCGGTGCACAACTGATTGCGTCATTGAAGGAACGAATCGAGAGGATTAAGGAGCGCGCCGCGAGCGCGGGCTCCCGGCCGAGTCTGGCCACGATCGAGTGGATCGACCCGTTGATGTCGGGCGGCAACTGGATGCCCGAGCTGATCGAAATGGCGGGCGGGCGAAATCTGTTCGGTCAGGCCGGCAGCCATTCGCCCTGGATCAATTTTCAGCAGCTTGCCGCTGCCAATCCGGACGTGATCCTGGTCTCGCCGTGTGGATTCGGAATCGATCGTTCACTTGAGGAGCTCCCATCGCTCACCAGCAATCCCGAGTGGGCCAAGCTTCCCGCGGTGAGAAACGGCCGCGTCTTCATCGCGGACGGCAATCAGTACTTCAACCGGCCCGGGCCGCGTCTGGTTGAATCCCTGGAAATAATCGCCGAGCTGCTGCATCCCAAGGTATTCAGCTTTGGCCATGAGGGAACGGGCTGGCGCCCGTATAGATAAGGTCAGCGATCCCGCGGCGACGTCCGCTTATCCGGGCGCGCCGTTTGCTGGCGGCGCCAGCTTGTCCAGCATTTCCTTATGCTGGGTTTCCAGATGGTGCAGGATATCGATCATCAGCTCGTCCTGCTGCTCGAGGTGGTGCATTATCGCTTTGACTTCTTCCTCGGCCTTGACGTTGATCGAGTAATCGTTCTCCGCTTGCACACGATCTTTGGAGGCCTGGCGGTTTTGCGACATCATGATAATCGGAGCTGCGTAGGCGGCCTGAAAGCTAAGCGCCAGGTTGAGCAGGATAAAAGGGTAGGGATCCCAGCGCCAGGCCCAGGCAAGCACGTTTATCGTTACCCAGACGATCAGCACCATGGTCTGGATGATGATAAAGGTCCAACTCCCCATCATGTTGGCAAATTGATCCGCAACCCGCTGACCGAATGTCAGCGGCGCGATCTCGTTGACGTTGCGTACGCGGGGATGATGATGAGAATGATGGATGCGTATGTTTTTCCACTTTTCGACCATCGGCGTTGCGGCCATCGATTACTCCCTGTTTTGACTCCGATTGCCAGGCCGCCAGCCTTTGGCGCCGGCTCAGGGGATTTTAATCAATAATCTGCCTGCGCGGCGAGTGGGTTGGGGCTAGGTAGGGCGATGGAATCCCACAGTTTGCGCGCCGCGGGCCAAAGTGGAATCATCGGCGCGATTTCGCCGAGGAGCCGAACATGCAGGTTGGAATTTCCATCTTTTCAACTACTTTCAATCCCGAAGTCGTAGAGTTCTTCGCCGCCAAGGGCGATGAGTTGGGTTATCATTCGCTGTGGATGCCGGAACATGTCGCTTTTCCGGTCGGGTTTAAATCTCGCTACCCGTACACGCCTGACGGCAGCTTCCCGGGGGACATCGACCTTGATACTCCCGAGCCGATCTCGGTGCTGAACTACGCGGCCGCCCTGACGCAGCGAATCAAGCTCGGCACCAGTATAGTTATTCTCCCGCTGCATCATCCGCTATATATCGGCAAGCAGCTCGCGACGCTGGACGTACTGTCCGGTGGCCGCGCGATCGTGGGCATCGGGTCGGGTTGGCTCAAAGAGGAGTTCGACGCGCTGGGGCTTGATTTCAAGACTCGCGGCAGCCGTACCAATGAAGCGATCGAGGCGATGCGCGCGGTTTGGCGCGACAACCCGTCGAGCTATCACGGCAATCATTTCAACTTCGGACCGCTCAAGAGCTTTCCCAAACCTGTCAACGGCAATATCCCGGTCGTGATCGGAGGACATTCTCCGGCCAACGCCAAACGCGCCGCGCGCCTGGGCGACGGACTGATGCCGGGCAGCACGATCGCTTTGGCGGCCGAAGCCTGGCGGATGACAAAAGAGGAATGTGCGCGAATCGGACGCAATCCCGCCGAAATCGAGTTCGGATGCGCCGCCGAAAAAGAGGTCTGGATGGGCGGATGGGATAAATTGGCGGACTCGGCCAGGCGCGCCCGCGATATTGGCGCGGTGCGGATCTCCGGTCCGACCACGATGTTCGCGCTGGAGTGGAAGCCCGACGCGATCGCCCGCGCCATGGAAAAGGTTGCCAACGAGGTGATCGCGAAGATCAATTGACGGCAATGAGTTTCCTGTCAGCGGCGGCCTTATGCCGCGTCTCGTGCCGAAACGCCCAACTGACGGCGGAGCCCGGTGCTGCGGAACTTCTGTTTTTTCGGGAGCTGATTCATGAAACTTGGATTTTCCATTTTCTCCACCGATGCCTTCAACCGTGCCTCGGTAAATTTCTTCGCCGCCAAGGCTGAGGAGCTGGGGTACGAATCCATCTGGATGCCTGAGCATGTGGCTTTTCCGACTTCTTTCCAGTCGCGCTACCCCTACAGCCCCGACGGTAAATATCCGGGTGACATGGACCTTGACTGCCCCGAACCGTTGTCGGTGCTCAACTACGCGGCGGCGCTGACCAAGCGGCTTAAGCTCGGCACCGTGATCGTAATCCTGCCGCTGCACCATCCGCTGGAGATTGGCAAGCAGTTGGCTACGTTGGATGTGCTGTCGGGCGGGCGCGTGATTTTCGGCATCGGTTCGGGATGGCTCAAGGAGGAGTTCGACGCGCTGGGTATCGATTGGAAGACGCGCGGCAGCCGAACCGACGAAATAATCAAGGCGCTGCGCGTTATTTGGGGTGAAAATCCTTCGACCTTCCACGGCCAGCATTTCAACTTCGGACCGCTGAAGAGTTTTCCCAAGCCCGTCAAAGGCAACATCCCGATCTTTATCGGCGGCCATTCTCCGGCAAACATCAGGCGCGCGGCGCATTTAGGCGACGGACTGATGCCGGCCAGCTCGGCCGAGGTGGCGCTTCGTGCGTGGGAGCTGACGAAAGAGGAATGCCGCAGGATCGGCCGCGATCCCGCCAAACTTGAATTCAATTGCTCCTCCGACAAGGAGACTTGGTTCGGCGGATGGCAAAAGCTGCCGGAGTCGGCCCGCCGTCTGCGCGATATCGGCGTGACGCGCATCACGTTCCCGTCAACGCTGTTCGGCCTGGAATGGAACCGCGACGCGATCGCCCGCGCGATGGAAGGCGTGGCGAACGAGGTGATCGCGAAGATTAATTGAGCGGGGAAATTCTATTCCTTTTCCCACATTCACTCATGAGAGAGAGAGGCATATACGCCGCGACCAACCAATCTATAGATTCTTCGTCGTCAGCGCCCGGAATGCTAGACTCAGCGCGCGATGCCGACTGATGTTTCTCACAAGACGCATTTCTTTACCGAATCTGTAATTCGTGAAATGACGCGGCGTGCGCTGGCTTGTGGCGCCGTCAATCTGGCGCAGGGATTTCCAGACTTTGCGGCTCCCGCGGAGCTCAAGGATGCCGCCAAACGTGCGATCGACGAGGACTACAATCAGTACGCGATCACGCACGGCGCGCCCAATTTCCGCCGCGCGATCGCGGAGAAAGCCCGCGCCTACAATCATCTGGACTGCGACCCGGATCTCAATGTCACGGTTACCTGCGGTGCGACCGAAGGGATGATCGCGAGCTTGCTCGCCGTTATCAACCCAGGCGACGAAGTCGTTATCTTCGAGCCCTTTTACGAAAATTACGGCCCGGACGTAATCATCGCGGGTGCCGCCCCGCGCTACGTGACGCTGCATGAGCCCGGATTTACAATCGATTCCGCCGAACTGGAGGCGGCATTTTCAGAGCGCACTAAAGCGGTAATCATCAACACTCCGCACAACCCGACCGGCAAGATTTTTTCGCGCGCCGAATTGGAGCTGATCGCACAATTGTGCCGGCGCTTCGATACGCTGGCGATCACCGATGAGATTTACGAACACATCATTTACGACGGCAATCGTCATCTCTCGATCGGCAGCCTGGAAGGGATGCGCGATCGAACGATCACGATCAGCGGACTATCGAAGACCTATTCGATCACCGGATGGCGCCTCGCATACGTGATTGCCTGCGAGCGCCTTACCTCCGCGATCCGCAAGGTTCACGACTTTCTGACCGTTGGCGCACCTCATCCCCTGCAGGAAGCGGGAGCGTTTGCGCTGCAGCTGCCGGCGTCGTTTTACGCCCAACTGCAAGCCATGTACGCGCACAAACGCGAGACGCTGCTGGCGGCCCTGTCGGAAACGGGGCTGCAATGCCGGCGCCCGGCGGGTGCGTATTACATCATGGCGGATATCGGGCATTTGGGTTTCGAGGACGACTTCGCCGCGGCTGAGTTTCTACTTGGCGAGGTGGGAGTGGCTGCTGTGCCAGGCTCGAGTTTTTATCATCGGGCGGAGTTGGGCCGGCGGCTGGTGCGGTTTACGTTTTCGAAAAGTGATGAAACGCTTTCACGCGCCGCCGAGCGTCTGGGTAAGTTGAAGGAAAAGTTACGCCGTTAGTCCGCAGCCTTGCGATCGAGAAAAGGTCTCTTGTACTGAGGCGAGCGACCTTAGGGAGCCGTGACGGCGGGAGGGACCGGGGCTCTTGCGCAGTCTTTACTGAACTAGTGACGATTAAACCGGCGCAGTCGTTTGGTTCGGCGGTTCGATACATGGCGGGCTTGTGCCGGAGCTGACTCATGCTGGCCGCCGGGCAGGACGCGCAGCGGCGGGCGCTCGATGCCGCCGGAGAGGTAGACCAGCACCGTCCATAAGCTGCGGCTCCACGGGTAGCAGATAACCACTGCGGCGGCCGCGGCTGTGCTTAGAATGAAGAACTGGACCAGCTCGGAGAGATTGGTCAGCCACGCGAGCGCCGCCCACAACACCAGGAAGGTGGCCATCGCGACCGCCCAGTCGAAGTACATCGCACCCAGGACTTCGCCGGGGTCACGCCAGAAAGTGACATTACAGACCGGACAGGTTTTGTTGATCTTGAAATGGGAGCGAAACATCGCCCCACGCCCGCAGATCGGGCATCGCCTGCGCAGCGCCCGTTTGAGAAGAGTCCTGCCCGGGATCTGATCTGTCATCGCACGAGCCGCCTCTGCCTAGAGGCTTACAGTTTACAACGCCGGTCAGGCCAGGCAACGACGAACGAATACTTCTCCCAACAAAAGCAGGATTGCGAGTGGGATCAGGTAAGGGTCGGCGGACCGGTGCACGGCGATCGTTGCGCCCGTGATGCTCAACATCTGGCGCGGCGCCACCTCGTAGCCCCCGTTGCTCCCGGCCGCCAGCCGGCGCAAAAGCTCGATATTCGGCGGACGCAAGCTGAGTTCATCGGCGTCGGTGGCCCGCGTGGCGGGAACGGCGAAGGGCTGCACGGCCAAGACCTGTTCGAACTTACCGCTTTTGCGCACCAATTGGGCCTTATACTTTCCGCCGGGTAACGCCTGGGCATCGCCGCGATAGAGCGCGTCGCCCACCTGGGTCAGCGGAACGTCAAAGGCCGCGCCGTAGGACCCGCTGATACGCGCTATGAGATCACCGGCCTTAACCGGCCCCGAACTTTCGGCCTGGATTTTCAAATCGCCGGTGCGCGTCGTCTGGACCTGCAGATCGAAAGGACCGGCCTGGCCCTGGCGCATCGTCCAGCCCACCAGTTGCGACCAGAACTCCGCGTAGCGGTTCCAATGGATCCAGCCGATGGTCGCCAGCGAATCGGGGTCTGCGGCAAAGATCGTACTGCGGCCCAGTCCATACTGCCAGGCCGCCAGCAGCGGCACATTGCGGCCGTTGTGCTGGATGTAAAGCGGAACGCCGGCGCCGTCCTTGGCTTCGGTGACGTTGAAGAATTCCAGCGACGGCACGTCTTCGGCCCTGATCCCGCGCAGTATCGAGTTGTTCGGGTCGGCCACGATTTTGGATTGCCGCTGCGGCGACTGCATCGCCTGATGGCTCAACCGGATAAAGAGCTGGGGCAGCTTCTCTATATCTTCGACCCGGTAGAAGACACCGCCGGTCGCCTCGGCAAAATCCTCCAGCAGACGCAAGTTGGCCTGGTCGGGTCCGATGCGTACCGTGGACACTGGAATCCGCTCGCGGCTGAGATCGGCGATGAGCTGGTCGTGTTCGTGATACTGGCGGTTGGTATCGCCGTCGGTGAGAAGAATGATCTGGCGCACCGACAGCCCGCTGACGATCAGATCGGCGGCGGAGATTTCCAGCGCTTCTTTGAAGTCGGTGCCGCCGCCCGGCTCCAGCCGCATGATGCGCTGCTCGAGTATCGTACGATCCACGCCCAGCGGATGCAGCCTGGAAATCACGTAGGGCTGCGAGTCAAACGCGATCACGCCGACGTAGTCGCTGTCGTCGAGCTGGCGCAGCAGCGCGATTGCGGCCTGCTTGGCGTAGCGGATCCGCTCACCGTCGCGCACGGCCGGGTAGCGCGAGTTGTAACTCATCGAGTTGGAGCGGTCGATGCACAGGTAGATGCCCAGCGGCTCGCGGCTGGGCGGCGGTGGCTGCGGCACGAACCTGATCGGCAGCACGTTCTCCAGCGGTGTCTTCCTGAAATTCTGCTCGCGCAACACGCCGCCGGTGGCAATCAGCCCGCCGCCGAAGTCGCCGACATACTGGTTGAGCGCGCGCTGCACGTCGGTGGTCAGGGTCGCGGCGGAAACGTCGGCCAGGATCACGGCCTGAAAGGGCAGGTAGTCTTCGGCCCGCTTGGTCAGCCGTTCGGGCGTGGTGATGTCCACGCGGTAGTCACGCAGCCGAAGCGCGCTGACCAGGCTCATGGGACGATCGGCCGACACCACCAGGATACGCGGCGGGGCGATGACCGATGCCGCGGTGTCGGCGCGTCCGTTGACCACCTCCAGGCCGTTGCCCGCGCTGAGCTGCGCGGTCAGAACGTAAGCTCCGGGCTGGTCGATATGGTAAGGCAGCTCGAAACGGTTGAGCCCCGGAAGGAGCCGCACGGGCAGCCGCGTCACCGTCGTTTGGTCGCGGAGCAGATCCAGATGCGCCTGCACGGGTGCGTTGGCGTCGCTTTCGATCGCGATCTGCAGTGCGAAATTAAGATGGGCGCGGACGGGGTCGGGCGCCTCGAAGGAACTGATTGCAATCCGTTTGCGTACGGTTGCGGGCGGCGCGGCGGCAAAAACCTGGACGCCCTGTTCAACCAGCGCGGGCAGCACCCCGAGAGCGTCGCCCTGGGTTTGGTTGCCGTCGCTCAACAGCAGCAATTTCTTTTCGGTCTCGGGCGGAAAGATCACGCTGCCGGCAGTGAGCGCACCGGCAATATCGGTCGCGCCCTCGTCAACCTTCGCCGGTCCAATCTGGACCACGCGTGGATTGTCCAGCGGCGCCGAGAGCTGCGCGTTGCGCCCGAAGCTCACCAACGCGAGACGATCCTGCGGACCCATCGCGTGTTGCAGCTTGTCAACCTGCGCCTGCATCCACAGTCGCTGGTCCGGGGCGATCGAACGCGACTGGTCGAGCAGCGCCACAATCGCCAGACCGCGAGCGCGGTCGCGGGCCGGAATCAACGGGCCGGCGATAATCACCACCAACACCGCGAAGCACAGGAGCCTCAGCATTCCGGCAAACGCACTGGCGGCGCGCCTGGTACCACGCCAGCCCAGATAGCCCGGCAACGCGACCATCGGCGTCAGGAGCAGAAGCCAGAGCAGGAAGGGCCGTTCAAACAAGCGAAGCTCCTCCTCTAAGCGCGCGCCGTATCAGCATGGCAGATTCCACCAGGAAAGCGGCCATTGCCAGCGCCACCAGCGCCATCGTCAGCGGCTGGATTCGCCGCGCTCTAACGCCGGAGTCCAGATCTATTACCTTGGAGAGCGGCGCGCCGCTCTCCGGCGCCGGAGTAACCGACAATTCGGACTCGGCGGCGTCAAAATAGTTCGCATAGACGCTTTCGCGGCGCGGCCCGATCGCAATCTGATAGCGGCCGGCGTAAAGCGGCTGATATCGAATCAGGCCGCCGTAGCCGGGCGCGACCTGAGCCGTCGAGCCGTCGGGCTCGACGACGGTGGCCGGGGCGTTGGCCGGCAGCGTGACATACGTGCCGGTGGGAACGATATGCACGTCGCGCGGACCGGTCAGCGTTTTCACCAGGTCGATAGCCAACACCAGGGTATCGAGCATATCGGGATCCATCAGGCGATGGCCGCGGATGTCGAAGGCGATCATCCCTTCCGGTCCTTGCGCGCTGATTCCATAAGCCGCCAGCGTCAAGACGCCGGAGCGATGTGGAGCGGTGCCATGCGCTAGAGGGTCCATCCATTCGGGCAGGCCCACGCTGCGGGTCGGGCCAAGTAGCAGCGGGCGCGTCAACGGACCCAAGTCGGTGCGATCGTCCATCTGGCTGACTGGCAGTGTTGCCTTGACGGGAAATTCTCCTCCGGTGGGAGAAAAGATGAACAATTTTGCGCCGGCGCGAACTGCCGCTGCGGCCGAATCATGGATGACCGCGATATCGGGTTGCCCCACGCCACCCAGCGACTTTGCGATGATTGCCGAAGTCAGCTGATCGGCGGTTCCGGCGACGACCCTGCTTCCCGGGTCGACCGCGCGCAGCACGCGAGCGAGGTCGTCGCGCACCGCCGGGTCCGGCGAAATCACTGCGGCTTTCAGTGAACGGCTGCCGGCGGCGTAAGCGTAGCGCGAATTGTCGGCAGCCAGAGCGTCGGGCGTTCCAATCAGGGCCTGGACGACACCGCCGGTCGGCAGCGGACCGAACTTGATGTTCGCCTGTGCGTGCGGGGACAGGATCATCGAGCCGCCATCGACGCCATGTCCATTGAGGCTTATCTGCACCTGGGCCAGCACCGGGGACGTGGACATGTTGCGAATTGTGCAATGGCCCGGCGATACGCGTGGAATTCCAGGATCAAGGCCAGTGACTGCGGCGTTCTGCTCGTCCACCCCCACCTGGTGGTAGTGTAAACGCGCCGAGTCGAGGCGCTCCAACGACGCCGCGCCGGGCGGCAACCGCGGCGCATACAGATCGATTACGTCCGCGTCGCGCACACGCATCAAGGCCGCGGCCAGCGCCGCGGGTTGGGTTGCCACGTCATACGGCCGCAGCGCCTCGATAGTAGAGCGAACCGCGGCCAGATCGGCGGTGAAATAGCGCTCCACCTGAGCCTGCGAAGAAAACGAGACCACGGCAAATCGTTCACCGGGCGCGGCTGAGGCGACCATGCTGAGCGCCTCGGAGCGGGCCTCGTCAAGGCGGGAGCGGCTACCCTTGCGCGCGCCCATGCCAGCCGCCAAATCGAAGACCAGCGCGTGGCGGCGATGGCCAGTGGGAATCGGAGCCATCTTCATGTACAGGCCGGCCAAGCCCAAAGCCAACGCGGCAAGTGCCGCAGCCTCCAGCCAAAACAGCGAATCCAGCTTCAAAACCCGGGCCTTGGAAACGGAGATCTGGCTCGCTGCGAACAGCAGCAGACTGGAGACTTCGACCGTGGAGCGCGAGCGAGCGCTCAGATAAATCAGGATCAGGACGCCGATACTGAGGCAAAAAAGCAAGTAGAGGGGATTGAGAAAGCCCACCCGCCTACCTCACCAAACCCAGTCGGGGCAGTTCACGGACCATGAAATCGTCCAGGTTCTGCGCTCCGACCGCGGCGGCAAAAGTGATGCCATGGCCGGCGCAATGCAGATGCAGCTCCTCGCGCATATCTTCCAGCCGCCGCCGGCAGGCTTCCACCACGCTCGCCGTGATCGTGACCTCGCGGACTTCGCCGGTCTCGCAATCGCGCAGGCGATAAGCGCCGGCGCCCAAACTTCCCGCCGCCTCGCGGCTGCCCAGCACCTGGATCGCTTTGACCTCGTAGCGCGCGGCCAGCAGATGAGAGAACGCGGCTTTGTACACCGATGAGGGCACCAGGAAATCGGAAACGAGGATTGCCACTCCAGGCGGCCGGCGCTGGTTGAGGAATTCTTCCACCGCGCGCGCCATCTCGGTGGCGCCCGCACACCTGATTTCGGTCAGCAGCGGGCGAAACGACGCGTATGACTCGCGGCGCCGGCAGAACTCGGTGGTGCGATAGGCAAGCTGGCCGCGTGCGCCGCCGAAGCTGATCAGGCGCACCGGGTCGTTCTCGCCCAGCGCCACGTAGGCCAGCGCGGCGCTGACCACGCGCGCCAGTCCAAACTTGTCGTCCTTGACCGGCAGACCCATCGAGGCGCTGCCGTCGATCAGGATACTGACTTCGGTTTCGCGCTCGACCCGGTATGACTTGGTGTACAAAGTGTCCAGGCGAGCCATGGCGTTCCAGTCCAGGAAGCGCAGGTCGTCGCCTTCGGAATAGTCCTTGAAGTTTTCCAGCTCGATGCCGGAGCCCTGGACCCGGCCCAGCGCGCGGCGTCCCAGGCGCACGGTGCGGGCGCGTTTGATGCCCAATACGAGGTTATCCAATCGCTGCAGAAAAGCCGGTTCAAAGGCGCGCGCCAACATCTCCATCGGGAGTCGGCTCACTGCCCGCGCATATCGCGGACCGATTTCAGGACCTTCTGAACCAAATTGGCAGGGTCGATTCCGTCGGCCTCCGCCGCATAGTTGAGCGTCAGCCGATGGCCCAGCGCGGGATAAGCGACCCGTTCTATATCTTCGTGCGAGGCGTTGGCGCGGCCGTCGAGCAGCGCGCAGACTTTGGCGCCCAGCATCAGCGCCTGCCCACCGCGCGGGCTGGAGCCAAAGCTGACGTAGCGGTTGACGGCTTCGTCGCGCGCCAGACCTTCCTTGTTGCGGATGAATTTGGATTTCTCCGGCACCGTCGCGCGTGTCAGCCGCGCCGCGTACTGTTCGATTTCCGGCGCCACGATCACTTCGCGCACCAGGTACTTGAGAGCTTCGATCCGCCCGGCGGCGTCGTTGGAGTCGAACACCGGTTCGATCTTATGCAACTCCGGTCCGGTCGTGGTGGAAATGATCCTGACCAGTTCAGTTTCTTCGGGGTAATTGAGCCGGACCTTGAAGAAGAAGCGGTCGAGTTGGGCTTCGGGCAGCGGATAGGTGCCCTCCATCTCGATCGGGTTGAGGGTCGCCATCACGAAAAACGGCGGCTGCAGCGGATAGGTGGTTCCCGAGACCGTAACCTGCAACTCCGCCATCGCTTCGAGCAGCGCCGACTGGGTCTTGGGCGTGGCGCGATTGATCTCGTCCGCGAGCAGGATATGGCAGAACACCGGTCCGGGAGAGAAGCGAAACTCCCGACGCCCGTCGTCGCCGGAAATTATCACGCGGGTGCCGGTAATGTCGGCCGGCATCAGGTCAACGGTGAACTGGATGCGGCTGAAGCTCAAATTAAGCGCCTGGCCCAGCGCCTTGACCAGCATCGTCTTGCCGGTGCCGGGCACGCCCTCGATCAGCACGTGACCGCCGGCGAACAACGCAATCAGCAGTTCTTCGACGGCCTGTTCGTGGCCCACAATGACTTTGTGAATCTCGCCCTGGATGCGCCGGAAGGTACGGGCAAAATCGGCGACAGTCGGGATTTCGCTGGCGGCAATGCTCATCGTTCAAACACGCGTCTGATGGTCTCGCGGTCGGCAGCGGGTACGGTGCCGCGATCCAGCGGCTCGTCGGGATGCTGATACGGGTTCAATGAAGTTTTCACCTTTGGCGGAACGTACGGCTGCGCGCTGGCAATCGGAGATCGATCGGACAGGCGCGCGTCAATCATGATTTCGAAATTCTCATTCTTATGCGAGGGCGCATCGGGCGGCCCCATCAGGTGTTCCGGGTCGCTGCCGCCGCCCGCACTCTGACCACTGGCCTCCTCGGTCGATCCTGGCTGCGCGCCCGGCGTCGGGGAGTCGCCGGTTCCCGGCCCCTCGGGGCCGCCGGAGTCGAAGCTTTTGGCCGAGGGCGAGTTGGACGGCGGCGTACCCCGATTCGAGCCCGCCGGGCCCGGCTCGTTATTGGCCTGCTGCTGGCTATCCTTGTTGCCATGACGTTGCTGGCCCGGGCCGGCGCCGCCGGGTTGCGGTTGGCCGGTCTTTGGTTTGGGAGGCGAGTCGTTGTCTCCTTCGGAAACGCCTTCGTCGGGCGGCTTATCTCCCAGCGCCTGCGCCAGCCGTAGTTTCACTTTCTCGGGAGTGTCCTGCAGGTCGCGTCCGGTCAGGCGGTCCTGAAGATTGGAAGCGAGATTCTTCGCCTTCTGACTCAGCTGGTTAAGCGTGTCGTGCCCGCCGCCGCGGCTGTTCTGATTGGCGGCCTCAAGCCGTTCCGCCAGGCTGCGCAGCGTATCAGGGTCGCCCTCGACCTGCGCGCTGTCACCGGAAGGATTGTCGGAGGGGGCGATTTCGGATGGGTCCACTTGCAGCGTCAGGCTTTTGAGAACCTTGCGCAGGGCTTCCTGATGGCGACGCGCTGAATAGGTCATCAGGCCAGCCAGCGACGCGATGACACAGGCCGTTACAAAGCCATAAATCGAGCGGGCAACGCGGCGCTTTTCGATTCGATCGGGCCGGAAATCGTCCAGCCGCGAGAGCGTGTCTTCGATCAGGAACGGCCAGAGTGCATGCTTTTTCTCTTCGCTCTCGGTTGCGAGCAGAGTGCTCAAACGGCAATTGAGTTCCGCCCGCTCGTCCGCGATAGTCGCAGTCCGATCGAACGCGGCGAAGCGCCGGGTCGTACGCACCACGACGATGGGTAATCCCACCGCCAGCAGCGCTACCAGCAACAGACCCAGCACCAGAAAGTGCGTCGTACTTAGAATGAAAGCCGCTATTACGATGATGCCGCCGGCGCCGATCAGAAGTCCCAGCACGGAGAACGCCATCTGCTGGGCAGCAAGCAGGTTAAGACGCCGCTTGACCCGGACAAGCTGACCCGCAATCAGGCCCATCCCGTCTTCGCGACCGTTCAACCGCCGTTGTAAAGGAGATGCCATCGGCACGCACGCAAGGCGAACTTTTAACATAGTTGAGCGCGCATTGCGGCGCAACTTGAGCATCCGGCGCGATTTGCCCCTGGCACAGGCGTGTATTACGGTGGCGTGGTCCCAAACGGACCAACATTTCCAGGAGGAAGTCATGGCTGACCCGGCGCCGGTTTCCGCGGGTGAAATTCAGACCTTCCGCACCGAAGGGGTGGTCAAGTTGGATTTCGTCAAGGTGATAGGTCCCACCCTGTACGAGGGACTGCTCAAAGCGTGCGCCGAGATTGAGCGTAGCACGCCGCGCACGCCGGGCGTCACCCGGACGGGCGGCGGCGATTTGCGCTTCAAGGTTCCGGAAATCGACGCGGTGGCGCGCTCGCCACGAATGGGCGAGATGGCGCGGCTGCTGTCCGGCGCGGAGCACGTGCGGATTTGGCTAGACGCCTACGAGGCGCTCTATCCGGGCTTTCCCGGAACCAGCGTTCATCAAGATTTGCCCAACTATCCTCTGGACCGCTGCGGTCTGATCACAGTTATCGTGGCGCTGGAAGACGTCACGCCCGAAATGGGCGTCAACCAGTTCCTGCCCCGTTCCCATCGTTTGGGGCCGTTCGGCTGCCGATCGGTTTATGACGCGGCCCGGTCGCGCGAAGATCCGGTGCGGCCGCGCGAAGAGTTTATGCAACTGCTGCGCGCCGACGATCACGAAATCGTTGGCGAAGTGATCTGCGAGACGCAGCGCGCGGGCCAGGCGTTGATTCACGACGGCCTGATTTTCCACGCCAGCGGGCTTAATCGGAGCGATCACGTGTACCGCCGCGCGTCCTTCGTCTACTTTCCGGCCGACGCGAGGTACACTTGCGTGCCGTATCCCTCAACCGACGGGCTCGGCCTGGCGCCGTTTCGGCCGTTGGAGCACGAACGCTTTGCGGTCGTGAGTTAAAGCCGCCGGCTTGTAATTGCACATCGCGGCCCTGATCCAGGATGTCAGATCGGAGGATCGCTATGGCGACGATGCAAACGCGAAACCCACTCGGCCCCAATGATCTGATTGCCAGCCACTTCACCCTGACCGGCACGCCGGCGCCCAACCCGCCGCGCTTTTCATTTGCGCAGCGCGTGGCGGCTGCGGCGGCGGCCGGTTTCAACGGCGTGGGGTTTTTCATCGGACATTGGGAGAGCGGGATGACGGCGCCGCAGATGCGGCGGGTTGCCGACGATCACGGAATCATCGTTGCCGAAATCGAATGGCTGACCGATTGGTGGTGCGACGGCGCGCGTGCCCGCGCCTCGCTGGATTCCGAGCAGCGGATGTACGAGGCCGCCGACGCGTTGGGAGCGCGCCATTTGAGTATCGCGGCGGTGGCTCTCGGCGAGCATCCAGACCCGCGCGCGGTTGCCGAGCGCTTCGCTGCTTTGTGCGAGCGCGCTGACGAGCATGACCTGCTGGTCGGGATCGAATTCTTCCCGGGCTCGGAGACCCGCGATGCCGGCGCGGCTTGGGATATCGCCCGCTATGCGGGCGCCAACGGAGGTGTACTGGTGGATACCTGGCACTACTTCCGCGGCGCGGCCAACCCCGCCCACCTGAAGGCGATTCCGGCTGAGCGGATAGTGGCGATCCAGTTCGACGATGCCGACCGGGAGATGATTGGCAGTTTGTTCGAGGACACCACGCTGCGCCGCCGTCTGCCTGGGCAAGGCAGCTTCGACCTCGCGGGCTTCGTCCGGCAGCTGGATGAACTTGGCGTCCAGGCGCCCATCTCGGTGGAGATTCTATCGCCGGAGCATCAGAGCCTAGCCGTGGTGGAGGCCGCCCGCCGTGCGCACGACACGTCGCGCTCAATGATTGCGCGGGCGCGGGGAGGTTGAATTGCTAGCTAGGCGAACGCGAACAGGGCACGCACGACCTGTTCGCCGAAGGTGTTTCCCGCCACGATCGCGAGCCCAACTATCAGCGCAAACGCCCCCAACCGCAACCATGAACTGTGCTTGACCGGCGCGGCCGCGTCCAGCGGCCTCAGCAGTCGGGCGATTCTCTGCTGGACAAAGGCTTGGTCGCCGCCCAGAGTCGCGGACGCCCTTTGGGGTGTGCTGTTGAGCCTGAGCGAAGTGAGAATGGCAGCGGCCAGGTCCGGTCCCGGCACGCCATGGCGTCGAGCCTCTTCGTCGCGCGCCAATTCAAGCATCCTCTTCCAGCAAACCAGCCGTGCGACGGGGGCGGGCCATGGCCACAGCATCTCGGTGGCCAACTGGGCCAGCCACAGCCGCAGCGGATCAAAATGGCGGGCATGCGCCTTTTCATGTTCCACAACGGCCCGCAGGCCGGTGGCGTCCAGCGACTCCATAATGCGGGGCGAGATCACAATACGGGGCCGAAACAATCCGACTGTGGCAGCGGACAGTTCATAGCGCTTGGGGCATAGCCCGCGTATGACCTGCAGGCCGGCACGAAAGAACAGCAACCCGAATGGCACCGCGGCCCAAAGCAGACCGTTCGGCACGCGCTCGGCGGCGGCGGGCTCATTGATTGCCCAGCCTGCCAATGCTCCCAAGACCAGTAACGCGGGGACAAAGGGAAGCCATAAACGGCGCCAGGCTTGACGCTCCGCCGAAATGGCGTTCACCGGATCCGGGAGATCGGTGGCCCAGGGTGCGCAGGCCATAAGCGCACCGCCGCATAGCAGGGAACTCAGGATCGCCAGCACCAATTCACGGTCCATCGCGACGCTCCCTGCGTGCCGCGACCGCCCGCTCGAGTTCGTCGAGCAGCGCCGGATCCAGTGACTCGATTGCTTCCACCAGAGTCGCCACAGCGGGTCCGGGCGCGGCGCCCAACAGTTTGCTCAACGACACCCGGGCCCGGGTGAATTCGATCAGCTGGCGCGCGAAGGCCGGCCGGTAGACAAAGATTTTGCCCCGGCGGCGGCGAACCACGAGCCTCTTGGCATGAAGCCGGTCGAGAACCTTGGCGATAGTGGTATAGGCGAGCCCAGGGACCTCTCCGACCCGCTTATATACGTCGCGCGTGGAGGCCCGGCCTAATTCACAGACGGTGTAAAGAACGGCGTACTCCAGATCGCCGCCCGGCAACCTTAGGTCTTGGTCGGTCATGGTCGCGGAACGCTAGCCTATTGCCCGTGTTAGGAGCAAATGCGCCGGCGGGAACCTTAACAGCAAGGCCACACGCCATATCTTGATCCGGAGCCGGACGTGATTAATTTTCGTGTAGACGGTTGTCTTCTTAAAGATAACGAAACAATCAAAAGGAGGTTCCGATGGCACTGCTGAGATTCGGATCGGAGTTTCCCATCCCGACCCTGCAACGGGAGCTGGAACGGTTCTTTCACAACCCCGCTTTCACCCAGGGCCTTTCCGGCCACGGCACTTATCCGCCGCTCAACGTCTTCGAGAATAAGGAAGGTGTCGTGATTGTGGCTGAGGTGGCGGGACTGGACCCCAGCCAAATTCATATCGCGGGCCATGGCCGGACTCTCAATATCAGTGGTGAACGTAAAGCGCGCGAGACCGGCAACCCTGTTGGATTCCATCGCCGCGAGCGCTCTTTCGGGGCGTTCTCACGTTCTCTGCAATTGGCCGACGACTACGACATGGACCGGGCGGAGGCAAAGTATCAAAACGGTGTGCTCGTAGTCCGTGTACCGAAGGCCGAAAGCGCAAAGCCGCGCCAGATCACCGTTCAGGCCGGATGAGGAAGGAGGAACGACGATGACCGCGCAGGAAATGACGGCTAAGGAAAAACAGGAACTGTCCGCTGCTCAGGAAAAAACCCGTCCCGGTCGTTACTACATGCCGGACGTGGATATACGCGAGTTTCCTGATCATCTCGAGCTGTGGGCGGACATGCCGGGCGTAAGCGACAAGAACGTGCACATCACGCTCGAAAATGGCGTTTTGAGCCTTGAAGGACGGGTGGATACGGACCTTTACGAAGGTTTGTCGCCGCTTTATACGGAGTACAACGTCGGAAACTATTTTCGGCAGTTTTCGGTCCATGAAAGTGTGGACTGTGCGGGTATAAAGGCCACGATGCGCAATGGCGAATTGCAACTGACCTTGCCCAAGGTGGAAGCGGCGAAGCCGCGCAAAATCGAAGTCCAGGTTTCCTAAAGCGACTTCGAATCGATCGGGCGGCGCGATGCCGAACCAGGATTTTTATGCCCTCCTCGGCGTCACAGCCGAGGCCAGTGCGGGAGCCATCAAGAGCGCCTACCGGCGGCTTGCGATGCGGCTGCATCCCGATGCCGGCGATGAACCGGATGCGGCGCGCTTTCGCGAAGTTCACGACGCCTACACGGTGCTGAGCGACGCGGCGCGCCGGCACACCTACGATGTCGAGATTGGTCGCAAAGTACGGGTGCCCACGATGGCAGAGGAAATCGCATCCGGCCGACCAATCGGAATCCTCGACGATTTCGAATCTGTTGCGGCCTCGCCGGGTGAAATCCTCCATCAGGTCGCGCAAAATTTCTTCGGCTTTCATCAAAAAAGCGGCGCTCCCCGCCGCCGCCTCAGTCTGGAGATCGTGTTGAGCCCCGAAGAGGCGCTAAGCGGCGGTCGTCTTCCCTTGGAGGTGCCGTGCTACGAGCCGTGTCTCCGCTGCGATGGGGTGCGCTGGATGTGGGGGTTATGCCCGTTGTGCCATGGCTTCGGATTGGTGAAAACGGCCAGACAGATTGCGCTCGACATCGCGCCGGGAATTAAAAACGGTTCGGTCTTCGAACTGCCGCTGGACAGCGTCGGCATCAGCAACCTTGCCCTGTTGGTTACCTTGCTGGTGGCGTAATGCCGATTTCCTTCTTCTCGTAAGCCTCTCATCTTTACGGGTTCGCGAGCTAAGTATACTCGTTCGCAAGCTGAATCTGCTCTACATTCATGCCGAGCCCCAGCGCCTATCCTCGGTTGCTGTGGCCGGCGCCATCCCCGCCGATAACAGGTTGATTCAAGGAGAAAAATTGCGCGTGCACGCAATCAGCCGTCGTAAATTCCTGCAAGCCGGACTGGCGGCTGGTGTCGGGTCGCAGTTGGGACCGCTGGCCCGGCTCGCGAATGCCGTCGATACTGCCGGCAGCTATGATGTAATCATCGTGGGCGGCGGAACAGCGGGCTCTATCGTGGCGGCCAAACTGCTTCAGGCCGGCCGCAAGCATCAAAGGATTCTGATCATCGAAGCGGGAGGCGCCACCGCGGCGTCGATTGGCGGCACCGACTTTCCGCCCTGGCTGCCGTTGGGCCGCAAGGACCTGACAATCTTCGATGTACCGGGCGAGTACTCGCAGATGGCTTTCATGCCGCTGGGCGCGCCCTTCCGGCTTGCTGAAACGCCTTTCACCTTCCAGGGCATCGGACTGGGTGGCAACAGCATGTTCAATGGCATGCTGTTCCAGACCAATCCCCCCGAGGTGTTCGATAAGAGCTGGCCCGCCCGATGGCATTGGGAGCAGATGCGGCCCTACTTCAAGCGGGTGCGACGCAAGGTGCCGGTGACGAATACCTCCGCCACTGACGGGATTGCGCAGAACACCGGTCCGGCCATCATTGCTCATCCGCTGTATGCGGCCGCTGGTTTTGTTGAAGCCAATACCAGCCAGCCCTTCAAAGCTCCAGGGGTTTACAGCCGTCCCTACGTCGCGGCCAGCGACGGCCGGCGGGCAGGTCCGATCAGCGGATACTTCGCAGCAGTCGATCCAGGCGGTGTAGCGGCTCGCGGCCTGGAAATCCTGCGCTACACCAAGGCCAACCGCATCAGGTTCGACAAAAACGGCAGGGCGGTCGCCGTCGAGTACATAAAGCGCAACAGCCTGGACCAGTCGCAGCCCGGCACACCCGGCACGGCATTGTTGCGCCCCAACGGTCTGCTCGTGTTGGCGGCCGGGGCTTTGATCACGCCGCGACTGTTGCTGCTAAGCGGCGTGGGCCCGCGCGGACGCGAGGCCGAAATTTTTCCCGGTCAGAAGTGGGCGCCGTTTGCGATCGACAACCAACGAGTGGGCGTCGGCGTGTACGACCACGTCATGACGATGGTTACTTACGCCTATGACGGACCGGTGCCGTACAAGGCCTACAACTACGGCAATTACACCGGTAACGCGGCGGAATTGAAGAAATACCTGACCAACGGCAGCGGCCCATACGCACAGTATCAACCGGTTTCGATCTTGAACTACGCGACTGGCGGCACTACCCCAACCGTGGAGATCTTTCTCAACCCAAGTGGCGCCGGTACGCCGGGGGGACCGTACTATGGCCCTAACACGCTGTCGGCGTTTCTCATGCTGCTGGATCCCAAAGCGCGCGGGCTTATCACGCTGGACGCCAAGGAGAACGTAAATTACCCGAACATCTACCTGCCGGGCACACCCGAAGGAGCGGCCGACACCGACCTGATGGTCCACGCGGTGTTCGACATGATCCAGCTTTTCAAGCGGGACCGCGCGCTGAAAATCGTGTTCGGTCCGGGCGGCAAAAGCCATCCGCATCTGAAGCCCAACTTGCTGGCGCACGTTCGCGCTTATGTAACGGGGCCGGCGCCGGTGGATGGAATATTCTTCAATCGGCTGATTATCAACCATTACGGCGGCACGGCGGCGCTCAGCGATGGCGGCGGCGGTGTCGATCCCAAGAACCTGATCCTGCGCGGGACAAAGAACGTGGCAGTGGCCGACGCGTCGCTGATACCGACGATTGTTCCCGGCCATCCGGTGGGGACCATCATGGCGGTCGCCGATCGGGCAGGCGACATCCTGGCAAAGTGGTAGCGCCGGACTCCGTGCCGGGGGATTTCCTTGCGGCTCAGCGGTTCAGGCGCGCGTAGAGCGCGCGGCGCATCGCCTCAAGCGGCGGCTTGACCCCGTTGAACAGCTCGAACGCCAGCGCGCCCTGATAGAGCAGCATCCCGGCCCCGTCTGCGGCGGGCAGACCGCGCGCCAGCGCCGGTCGCAGAAAAGAGGTCGGCTCGGCCGCATAGATCAGATCGTAGAAAAAACAGCCAGGGCGTGCGGCTTCGTACCCGAAAGGAACAAACGGCCCGGACCCAAGCCCGATCGGGGTTGCGTTGATCACAACTGCGGCTTCACCGATCAGGCGAGGATCGTTCAGTTCCTCGAGCGCCCGCACCTCGGGGTGAAGACCCTTGAAGCGTGCCGCCAGGTTGCGCGCGCGGCGGCGTGTGCGGTTGGCGATTATGACGCGTCGGGCACCAAGCCGCCGCAGGGCCAGCATCGCGGCAGCGGCGCCGCCCCCGGCTCCGATCAGGATCGCGGTTTGTCCCTTGATCGGAGCATCCAGCGCGGTGAGATCGTGCGCCAGGCCGCGCGCGTCCGTATTGTCGCCGAACAATTCGCCGCGGCGGGAAAGGACGCAGTTGACCGCGCCCAGCAAGCGGGCTTCGGCGCTCTGATTTTTCAGCAGGCGCGCGACTCGTTCCTTGTGCGGCACCGTTATGTTTACGCCCAGCAAACCGATTGCGGTAATCGCGCACAGGGCCGCGGGCAGACCTGCGGGTAGGACGTGAAAGGGCACGTAGGCGCGGTCCATCCCCAACGCCGCGTAAGCCGCGTTATGCATCGCAGGTGAAGCCGAGTGCGCCACCGGATCGCCGAAAATTCCGGTCAGTCCGGTGCCGCCGGTTATCGCCATTTGAGGTTCAGCCGCGCGCCGCTTCGGCGCTCGACAATCCAACAAGCAGGGCGTTGCGTTTTTCGTTATCCATTCTGAGGGGAATCTAGGCGGCGGGCAGGATGCCTGACAAGCCCGCGGCCGGGGCGATGGAGGCGCAACCGCATTCTGATATCATCAGGCCGTGATTTTCGGACCCTTCGTCTTCTTCTACGTCGTCCTGCTCTTCGTGTTCCTGGTCTTCGTGTTCGTGGCGATCGAAATTCACCTCATCAATTACGCGTTCACCCTGGCCGGGCTGCCGCCGCAACTGGCTTTTGCGGCCCTGCTGGGAAGTTTGTTCGGCAGCTACGTGAACATCCCGGTCGCGCGCCTGCGGGGCATCGAACCGCATCCGGTGGCGATGATCACCAGCTACGGCGTGCGCTACCGGGTGCCGCGCCGCAGATGGGATGATTCCACGATGCTGGCGGTGAACGTAGGCGGCGCGCTGGTGCCGGTGCTGGTTTCGGTTTATCTGCTCGCACATCAGCCGGAAGCGCTGCTCCAGGCGATGCTGGCCACCGCGATTGTGGCGCTGGTGGTGAACCGCTCCGCGCGTCCGATCCGCGGGCTGGGAATCGCGACGCCGATGTTTATTCCGCCGATCGTGGCGGCATTGGCGGGTTACATCCTGGGCGGCGCAGCCCACGCCGCGCCGGTTGCGTATGTCGGCGGAGTGCTGGGTACGCTTATCGGCGCGGATATCATGAATATCGGCCGCTTGAGGGATTTGGGTGCGCCGGTCGCGTCGATCGGAGGCGCGGGCACCTTCGATGGTATATTCCTGACCGGCCTAATCGCGGTGCTGCTGGCCTGATTGGCAACAGTTTGTTGGGCCGGTTCCGAGCACGCCGCCTGTGGAGTTCAATGCTCTTCGCCGAACAGAAAGATTGAAACCGCTATGGTGGCGAACACGGCGTTGGGCAGCCATGCGGCCAGCCAGGCCGGAATCACGCCGGAGTGTCCGAAAGAGGAAGTGAAGCCGAGCACGACCCAGTAGCCAAATCCGATTAGCAGACCCAGACCGAAGCTGCGGCCCAGGCTCATGTGGCGCGGCAATGGATCCATGCTGAGCGCGACCCCCAGCGCCACCATGATCAGGCATGCCAGCGGGGTGGCGTACTTAAGGTCGCGATCGACAACGTAGCCGCCCGGAGCCAGACCCTTGCGCCGAAGCGAATGGATATAGTGGTTGAGTTCTCCCAGGCTGAACTCTTCGGGATCCAGACGGACCAGGATGAAATCGGCGGGGCGAAAATCGATCGGGAAGGAACCTTCGGTCAGCGCGTTAACTGAACCGTCGTCGCCGATGCGCAGCAGGTGCGCGTTGCTGGGACGCCATAACCTGCCGTCCCAGGTCGCGCTCTCGGCCTTGTGCACGTCAACCAGGTTGTGGTCGGGGCCGAGGTGAAAAAAGGTGATGCCGTAAAGGCGGGGCGGCTGGCGCCCGTCATAGCGGTCCACGCTCAGGAAGCCGTCGCGTGAGCGCAGCCACAGCCGGCGAAACGCGAAGACTCCTTTTTCCACCCCTTTCTTGATTTGCACCGTATAGATATGGCGGGCCTGGCGGGTCGTAATCGGCACCACGGTTTCGCTGAAACCGAAATCGAACAGGGAGATGAGTAGAGCGACCACCAGAACTGGCGCGGCCATTTCCAAGCGACTAATGCCAAGTCCCTGGAACGCGAGCACCTCACCGCTACGATTAAGCAGCGCAAAGGCCAGCAGCACGCCGACCAGGCAGGCGATAGGCAGCAGCTGGGAAACGATGAGCGGCAGCTTGAGCAGAAAATACTCGAGGCCGACCCAGTTCAAGCCCTCGTACTGAACCAGCTCGTCGAAACGATCGAAGAAGTCGCCCAGCACGTACACCGCGGAGAAGGCGCCCAGCGAGAAGACGAAGGGCTCCATGAAACGCATCACCAGAAAGCGATCCATGGTAGGAGAAAGGCGCGAGCGTCCGTTCATGCGGCCTCGCGCTGTGTGCCGATGCGTTCCACGAAGTCCCAGATGGCGTCGCCCGGACCGCGGCTTTGGTCGGCGCGATCGGTAGCGCTGCGATGAAACAGCCACAGCGCCAGCGCGGCGAAGACCAAGTCCGGAATGCTCATGGCGACGAATGCGTCGATGCGGCCGGCTTCGGCCAGCGCCTCGCCGGCTTTCATCAGCACGTAGTACAGAAAGAAAAAAGCCAGGCAGATTCCGAAGCGCTCCGATTGGCCGCCGCGGGCCGGTTTCAAACCCAGCGTAACGCCCAGCAGGGCGAAGAGCAGCGTCGCGACCGGCACCGTGAATTTCTGCGCCAGCTCGGTTTCCGCTTCGTAGTCGGGGCGGCCCAACGCGCGCTTTTGCGCGATGACGCCGCGCAGTTCGCCCAGGCTCATCTCCTGGGGATCGTGATGGATCACGCCCAAGGCCTCGCCCGGATGAATGGTCAGATCGTAGGTACCGAAGCGCGAGATGTGGGTGCTGATTCCGTCGGAGTCGGTGCCGAACACCGAGCCGTCAGTCAGGCGAATAGTGATCGTTTCGTTCTTTTCGTCGGGAACGACGAGTCCCTTGCGCGCAACGATCGTCGACTGTTCGCGGACATTGCGTTCGTCGGAAATCAAGATCCCGGACAATCGGGTATCCGGCGGCCTGATCTTGTCCACGTACACGACCAGACCCGAGAAGCTGCGATTGAATACCTTTTCCTTGAGTCCCGCGGTCGCGCGCGAGCGCACCAGATGGTAGAGCTGGGCGCGCAGATTGGAGTTGGCCCACGGCCGCACCTCAAATGCCATCCAGCTCGCCACCGCGTAGGTCATCAACGCCAGCACCATAACCGGCGCGGCCAGGCGGTAGAGGCTGATCCCGCAGGCGCGCGCCGCCACCAGCTCATGGTCGCCCGACATCCGCCCGAAGCCCAGCAATGTGCCGAGCAGAATCGCCATCGGCAGGGTCAGCTCCAAAAAGCCGGGAACGATATAGCCGAGCAGTTGCAGGATCTCCAGCGGCGTAACACCGTGGTTGACCATCATCTCGATAAGCTTGAGCAGCCGCCCCACCACCAGGGCGAACGTCAGCACCAGCAGACCCATGAATAGCGGGCTCAGCACTTCCGTGAAGACGTACGAATCCAGAGTCTTGAAACGGTACACTTAACTTTGACCGTATAATGCGCGGGCTACTATTAAAGGTTTGTCGTACGGGGCTAATCAAATCAAGTGTGCGCCCCGCTCATGTGCACCGGGAGCCGTGCTATGCTGCCGCGCGCGCGATTCGTGGAGATGGAGATCAAACTATGAAAGCGCAAGGGGGCAGGGGCGAGGAAAGGCGGCCGCGCCCGGGACCGCGGCATGAGAGGCAAACCGAGCGCCATCAGATCGTGTTTGGGGTCGAGCCGGTGCGCGAGATGCTGGCGGCGAGCCCCGACGCCGTACAGGCGTTGTACATCAGGGGACGCGACCAGGCGCGCTTCGCCAGCGAAATCGCGCGCGTGCGCGGCGCAGGAGGACGAGTGGTGGCGGTCGAGGAGGGCGAGCTGGTGCGGATGGCCGGGTCGGAAGCGCGCCATCAAGGGATGGTCGCCCAGGTGCGCGCCTACCAGTACGCAGATTTGGAGGAATTGCTGGCGGAGCATCCCGACCCGCTGGTGGTGGTGGACGGCGTAACCGACCCGCGCAACCTGGGGGCGATTTTGCGCGCGGCAGAATGCGCCGGGCTGCCGGGCCTGATCCTGGCACGCGACCGCACCGCCGACATCACCCCGGCGGCGATCAAAACCTCAGCCGGTGCCTGGGTTCATCTGCGCGTCGCACAATGCGGCAACGTCGCGCAATTACTGGAACGTCTTAAGAGGATGGATTACTGGGTGGCGGCGCTTGCTCCAGAGGGAAAGGTTGGGCTTTATGACCTCGACGTAAGCCGCCATCTAGCAATCGTGGTCGGCGCGGAGGGCGAAGGCTTGCGGCGGCTGGTTAAAGAAAAGGCGGATTTCCTGGTCAGCATCCCGATGGCGGGTAGGGTTTCGTCCCTAAACGTGGCGGTGGCGACTGGAATCGTGCTGTTTGAGATCGAACGCCATCGCCACGCCATTCAGTCTCGCAGCCCGTCAGATTGATTGCTCCCGCCATAGGCTAAAAATTGCTAAGCTGTAACGCTGTTTTGTCCGAATTTCTTGACAGATCCGTGCCTGGGGCATAGAAATGTCGATTTAGCCCTTGGCCGATGTAGCTCAACGGTAGAGCAACTGACTTGTAATCAGTAGGTTGCCAGTTCAACTCTGGCCATCGGCTTGGCCTAGAGAAGGCTATCGTTGACTAAACGGAGAGGTTCCCGAGTGGCCAAAGGGAGCAGACTGTAAATCTGCCGGCTGATGCCTTCGGAGGTTCGAATCCTCCCCTCTCCACCACTTTTAGAAGGTTGGGATATTGGAGAGCGGGAATAGCTCAGTTGGTAGAGCGCGAGCCTTCCAAGCTCGGGGTCGCGGGTTCGAGTCCCGTTTCCCGCTCCAGAAACTCGGGTTTTGTAAAGGTGGGTTCAAAGTTGTGCCCACGTAGCTCAGTCGGTAGAGCACTTCCTTGGTAAGGAAGAGGTCACGGGTCCGATTCCCGTCGTGGGCTTGGAAATTGACGATTAGGTAAGCTAGCACAGGTTCGTTATGAGAGATTTAATCGGTTTATCATGTGAGGGGTGCAAACGGCGCAACTATACCACCACCAAGAATAAGAAGCGCCAGCCGGACAAGATCGGAATGAAGAAATTCTGTCCATTTTGCCGATCGCACACGGTCCACAAGGAAAGCAAGGTCTGAAGCGCAGCGCAAACTCTCCCGGGGGCGCGCAATTTAGGTGAGAAAGGGTCAGTAGCTCTAATTGGATAGAGCATCGGACTCCAAATCCGAGGGTTGCAGGTTCGAATCCTGCCTGGCCCGCCAAACTGTCGGGACTGTTGGAATGTCGGTCGCCAATGGATAAGATAAAAGATTATTTTAACCAGGGCATCAGTTTCCTCAAAGAATCGTGGACCGAGCTGTCCAAGGTTCATTTCTCCTCGCCCAAGGACACCCTGCGGGCGACCGTGGTGGTGGTGGTTGTCACGCTGCTGATGGCGACTTGGCTGGGCGTGATCGATTTCTTCGCGACGCGCATCGTCAGGCAGTTGCTAAGTTAGGGCTTGAAAGTAACGTTGGAGCCGCAAATTTTCTTAAGCCAGGTACCGCAGTGAGCCAAGCGACTGACATCGAGAACCGGCCGACGGAGCGCCAGGGGGCAATGGCCAAGAAATGGTATGTGGTCCATACCTACTCCGGCTACGAACACAAGGCCAAAGCCGCGCTTGAAGAGCGCATCCGCGCCCTCAAGATGGAAGAAAAGTTCGGACGCGACGCGCAGGGCAATTTCGAAATACTTGTGCCGGTGGAGAAGGTCACCGAACTGGGCAAAGGGGGCCAGCGCAAGATCTCCAGCCGCAAATTCTTCCCCGGCTACATCTTTGTAAACATGGAGCTTACCGACGACACCTGGCACCTGATCAGGAATACCCCCAAGATTACGGGCTTTGTCGGTCATTCGACGGCGCCTCCCGAGGTCCCGGAATCGGAAGTGCGGGACATGCGCGAGCAGATGCAGGAGGGGGCGCTCAAACCCAAGCCCAAGGTCTTGTTCGAGGTGGGCGAATCGGTCAAGGTGGTCGACGGCCCGTTCCAGGATTTTAACGGCACGGTCGAAGAGGTACGGCCCGAAAAGGGCAAGGTGCGGGTCCTGATCTCGATCTTTGGCCGTGCGACGCCGGTAGAGTTGGACTTTATTCAGGTCGAAAAGGCTTGAACGCGGCGGCTCCCTGATGGGAGCTGCCTTTTGTTTTATGCGCGCCGGCCGTTGTGGGCCGCGCGCGGGGTCTTAGAATCAGTGGCAAAAAAAGTTGTCGGACAGGTGAAATTGCAGATCCTGGCGGGGCAGGCAAATCCCTCGCCGCCGGTGGGGCCGGCGCTGGGTCAGCGCGGCGTTAATATCATGGAGTTCTGCAAGGCGTTCAACGCGCAGACCCAGAACATGCAGGGGCTCACGATCCCGGTGATCGTCACGGTGTTCGCGGATCGCTCCTTCACCTTTATTACCAAGAGCCCGCCGGCTTCGGTGCTGTTGGCCAAGGCCGCCGGCGTGGCCAAGGGGTCGGCCGCACCCAACAAGAACAAGGTCGGCAAAGTCACTCGCGCCCAGGTCGAGGAAATCGCCAAGACCAAGGTCAAGGATCTCAACGCCAAAGACTTGGAGGGGGCGATTCGAACGGTTGAAGGCACCGCCCGCTCGATGGGTATCGACGTAGTCAGTTAGGGCTGTAGTCAGCCAGGGAAGATCATGGCAGGAAAAAAATACCGCGAGGCTTCCAAGAAGATCGATCCGGCCAAAAAGTATCCGCTCGAAGAAGCGCTGGGAACCGTGGTTGAAAACAAGGTGGCCAAGTTCGACGAGACGGTGGAATTAGCGGTGCGGCTCAACGTTGACCCGCGCCAGGCCGACCAGAACGTCCGCGGTACCGTGGTGCTGCCCAACGGAACCGGGCGCGCGGTGCGCGTGCTGGTCCTCACCAAGGGCGAAAAGGAGCGCGAGGCGCGCGAAGCCGGCGCCGATTACGTTGGCGGCGACGACGTCATCAAGCGCATCCAGGAAGAGGGATGGCTGGAGTTCGAAAGCGTGATCGCCACTCCCGACATCATGGGCTCAGTGGGTCGAATCGGTAAGATCCTGGGGCCGCGCGGCCTGATGCCCAATCCCAAGCTCGGCACGGTCACCTTCGACGTGGCCAAGGCCGTCGGCGAGGTCAAAGCCGGCAAGGTGGATTACCGGGTCGACAAGGGCGGGGTCGTGCATACGCCGATCGGCAAGGTCAGCTTCGGCGTGCCCAAGCTGACCGAGAACGCGCGCGCTATCCTGGCCGCACTGGTACGAGCCAAACCGGCCAGCGCCAAGGGTAACTACATCCAGAGCGTCGCTCTGGCTTCAACGATGGGTCCCGGGGTACGGGTTGACACGACAGAAGCCCGGACCGCGTCGGCTGCCTGAGCTGTTTGGAACTTTCACATGAAAAAAGCCGAGAAAACCGACCTGGTGTCTGACCTGTCGCAGCGTTTCGGCCGCGCCAGCATGGCGCTGGTGTCGGAATACAAAGGTATGACGGCGGCGGAATCCACAGAGCTGCGCAATCGTCTGCGCGCCGTGCGCGGCGAGATGCGGGTGGCCAAGAACACCTTGGTGCGCCGCGCGATCCGCGACACCAAGTTCGAGGTGCTCGACGGCCAGTTGGGCGGACCGGTCGGACTGATCTTATCCTTTGAAGACCCGATCGCGGTCGCCAAAGCCGTCACTGCCTACAAAGAAGCCGGCGACCGGTTCAAACTGCGCGGCGGTGTTCTGGAAGGCAAGCCGCTGACGCGCGAGGAAATCGTCGAACTGGCCAACATGCCGCCCAAAGAGGTGGTGATGGCCCAGTTGCTGGGTCTGCTTCAGGCGCCCGCCAGCGCGCTGGTGCGACTGCTTAATGAACCGGGCTCAGCCCTGGCCCGGATAGCGGACGCGATTGGCAAGAAGAACGGAGGCTCGGCAGAGAAATCCGCCGCGGTCGAGCCGGCGGCTCCGGCCGAGCCCTCGGCGGCAACCGAACCGCCCGCAGCGGGCGAGTCGCCCGGTACAGCCGATTCATAAGCTCTGGATGCACCATAGCCCTGGGGCGCACGCGCCAGGCATGATTTTGAACCCTCGTGGGGCGGCGTGACGCGGCCCCCAGGCAGGTATAAGGAGACGATAGCAATGTCAGAAGTACAGCTCAGCCGCGATCAGGTAAAGGACTACCTGAAGAACATGTCGCTGATGGAAGCGGCTGCCCTGGTCAAGGAATTGGAGTCGGAACTGGGCGTGTCGGCGGCGGCGCCCGTGGCGGTCGCGGCGGCCGGAGCGGCGGCGGGTGCGGCACCCGCGGCGGCGGTCGAGCAGGACGAGTTTACCGTGATGCTGACCGGGTCGGGCGACAAGAAAATCCAGGTCATCAAGGTCGTGCGCGAACTGACCGGATTGGGCCTCAAGGAGGCCAAGGATCTGGTCGACGGCGCGCCCAAGCCGGTGAAGGAAGGGGTGAGCAAGGCCGAGGCTGAAGACGTCAAAAAGAAGATTGAGGAGGCAGGAGGCAGCGTCGAACTAAAATAGGGACCCCTCTTTTTTGCTGCGGCGATTCGGTACACAATGTATGCAGGGGCAGTGAGCGCGGCGTTCCTGCCCCGATCATACCTTGCCGCGGTACTTGATTCGGATTTACCAACCTTGCGCACCGGTTAAGGTGCGCCAAGAACTCGACCTTCACCCGGCGCTGGCGCCAGCGGGCGGGCTGGAGCGTCGGGCGGAGTAACAATGGCTCAGCAGTCGCAGGTTACAACCAACCTTCGTCTTCGCCGCTCTTTCGGCAAAATCAAGAAAATCATCGACATTCCCAACCTGATCGAGATTCAGAAGCGCTCTTACGACGAATTTCTCCAGGCTGATGGGAGCGCCGACGAACGCAGCGACGCGGGTTTGCAGGGAGTCTTCAAGTCGGTCTTCCCGATCAAGGACTTCAACGAGAATGCGTCGCTGGAGTTCGTCAGCTACGAGTTGGGCACGCCCAAGTACGACGTCGATGAATGCCATCAGCGTGGAATGACCTTCGCCGCCCCGATCAAGGTCAAGATCCAGCTCGTCATCTGGGACACCGAAGGCGGCCATCGCTCGATCAAAAACGTCAAGGAGCAGGAGGTTTACTTCGGCGAAATTCCATTGATGACGCCCAACGGGACCTTCATGATCAACGGCACCGAGCGCGTCATCGTCTCGCAGCTCCATCGCTCGCCGGGTGTTTTCTTCGAGCACGACAAGGGTAAGACGCATTCCACCGGCAAGTTGCTTTACTCCGCCCGCATAATTCCCTATCGCGGGAGCTGGATCGATTTCGAGTTCGATCCGCGCGACGTGCTCTACGTGCGTATCGATCGGCGGCGCAAGTTCCCGGCCACGGTGCTGCTGCGCGCCTTGGGCATGACCACCGAGGACCTGCTCAACTACTACTACAAGAAGGACGTCCTCATCCTGGACGGGAAGCAGCTGGCCAAGCAGTTCAAGCCCGATCAGCTGCTGGGTTCGCGGGTCAGCCGCGACGTCAAGGATCCGAAGTCGGGCGAGACGCTGGCGCGCGAGGGGCGCAAGTTCAACCGCGCCGTGGTGCGTCAGCTGGAGCAGGCGCGGATCGAAGAGGTGCCGATTGCAATCGACGAGATGCGCGGGCGCATCTCCGCGCACGACGTGGCCGATCCCGCAACGGGCGAGATCCTGCTGCGCATCAACGAGGAACTGACCGACGAGAAAGTGGAACTGCTGCGCACCAAGGGCATCAAGCGCATCGAGCTGCTCTACACCGAGGATCAACCCGGCGGTGGACCGCTGCGGCTGACCCTGCTGCAGGACAAGCTGGACGGCCCCGACGAAGCAATCATCGAGATCTACAAGCGGCTGCGCCCCGGCGATCCGCCGACGATGGAAACCGCGACCGCTTTCTTCAACAACCTGTTCTTCAATCCCGAGCGCTACGATCTGTCGCGCGTGGGCCGGCTCAAGCTCAATCACAAGCTCAGGATCAACGTGCCGCTGGAGCAGGGAACTCTGCGCCGCGAGGACATCCTGGAAGTGGTGCGCTACCTGGTCGAGCTCAAGAACGGCAACGGGCAGGTTGACGACATCGACCATCTAGGTAACCGGCGCGTGCGCGCGGTCGGCGAGCTGGTGGAGAACCAGTTCCGGATCGGACTGGTGCGCATGGAGCGGGCGATCAAGGAGCGGATGAGCCTGCAGGATATCGAGACGCTGATGCCGCAGGAGCTGGTCAACTACAAACCGGCGGCCGCGGTGATCAAGGAGTTCTTTGGCTCCTCGCAGCTCTCCCAGTTCATGGATCAGACCAATCCGCTCTCCGAGATCGCGCATAAGCGCCGGCTCTCCGCGCTGGGTCCGGGCGGACTTACGCGCGAGCGCGCCGGCTTCGAGGTGCGCGACGTGCATCCAACCCATTACGGGCGGGTGTGCCCGATCGAGACGCCGGAAGGCCCCAATATCGGCCTTATCGCCGCGCTGTCCACTTACGCGCGGGTCAACGAGTTCGGCTTCATCGAAACTCCTTACCGCGTAGTTGAAAGCGGGCGGGTGACGGATCGCATCGTGTACCTCTCCGCGCTGGATGAGGAAGACAAGGTAATCGCGCAGGCCAACGCCGCGCTCGACAACCATGGCCGCTTTTCCAGCGAGCTGGTGTCGGCCCGGATCGGGGGCGAGTTCACGGTGGTGCGGCCCGACGAGGTCCAGTACATGGACGTATCGCCCAACCAGTTGGTGTCGGTGGCGGCCTCGCTGATCCCGTTTTTGGAAAACGACGACGCCAACCGCGCGCTGATGGGATCCAACATGCAGCGCCAGGCGGTGCCGCTGCTCAAGACCGACGCGCCGCTGGTCGGCACCGGTCTGGAAAAGACCGTGGGGCGCGATTCGGGCGTCACGGTCTTGGCCAAGCGTGACGGCACCGTGGAGAGCGTGGACGCCGAGCGTATTGTCGTGCGCGCCGACCGCCAGAGCCGCGACCCGCGCGATGCCGGCGTTGACATCTACAATCTGATCAAGTACCAGCGCTCCAACCAGAACACCTGCATCAACCAGCGTCCGGTGGTGATCAAGGGCGAGCGCGTGCACTCGGGCGACGTGATCGCCGACGGTCCCTCGACCGACTCCGGCGAGCTGGCGCTGGGACGCAATGTGCTGGTCGCCTTCATGCCGTGGGGCGGGTACAATTTCGAGGACTCGATCCTGATCTCCGAGCGCGTGGTCAAGGAGGACCTGTTCACCTCGGTGCATATCGAGGAGTTCGAATGCATCGCGCGCGACACCAAGCTGGGCGCCGAGGAGATCACTCGCGATATCCCCAACGTCGGCGAAGAGGCGCTGCGCAACCTCGACACCAGCGGCATCATCCGCATCGGCGCCGAGGTGCGCCCCGGCGATATCCTGGTGGGTAAGATCACGCCCAAGGGCGAGACTCAGCTAAGCCCGGAGGAAAAGCTGCTGCGCGCGATTTTCGGCGAGAAGGCGGGCGAGGTGCGCGACACCAGCCTGCGCGTGCCGCCGGGCGTGGAAGGCACGGTTATCAATGCGCGCGTGTTCTCGCGCCGCGGGGTGAGCAAGGACGATCGCACGCAGGAGATCGAACAGACCGAGGTCGAGCGGCTCAAGCAGGACGAGGCCGAGGAGGTGCGCATCATCCGCCAGCAGACCGCGCGCAAGCTAAAGCGTGCGCTGGCCGGCAAGGAGTTGGCCGGTGTGGTGCGGGCCGAGGATCGCCACGTCGTGCTGCCCAAGGGGCATGTGCTGAGCGCCGAGGATATCGACCAGTTGCCTACGCCGCTGTGGAGCATGATCAAGGTCGAAAACGAGGCCGCCGCGCACGAAACCGAGCAGGCGCTCGAGGCGATGGATGAGAACGTCAAGGCGGTCAGCACGCACTACGGCAGCAAAATGGACCGGCTCAAGGCCGGAGACGAGTTGCCCGCCGGCGTGATTAAGATGATCAAGGTTTTCGTGGCCATCAAGCGGCGCCTTCAGGTCGGCGACAAGATGGCCGGACGGCACGGCAACAAGGGCGTGCTGTCGCGCATCCTGCCCGAGGAGGATATGCCGTATCTGGCCGACGGAACGCCGGTGGATATCGTGCTCAATCCGCTGGGCGTGCCCTCGCGCATGAACGTCGGCCAGATCCTGGAGACCCATCTGGGATGGGCGGCGCGCGAGCTGGGCGCCCTGATGGAGCGCGACCTGCGCAATTCGGTGTCGCCCGCGCAGCTGCGCAAGCGCCTGTCCGAGATCTACACGGGCAAGGACAACCAGGAATTCGTCGAGTCGCTGTCCGACGGCGACTTGCTCAAGCTGGCGGCCAAATGCGTAACCGGCATCCATCTCTCCTCGCCGGTGTTCGACGGCGCGCGCGAGGAGGAGATCTTCCAGATGCTCAAGCGCGCCAACCTGCCCGACTCCGGACAGTGCACGCTGCATGACGGACGCAACGGGCTGCCGTTTGAGCAGTCGGTCACGGTCGGCGTGATGTACATGATGAAGCTGCATCACCTGGTGGAGGACAAGATTCACGCCCGTTCCACCGGCCCCTACAGCCTGGTCACCCAGCAGCCGCTGGGCGGCAAGGCGCAGTTCGGCGGCCAGCGGCTGGGCGAGATGGAAGTTTGGGCGCTGGAGGCATACGGCGCGGCCTACGCGTTGCAGGAAATGCTCACGGTCAAGAGCGACGACGTAGCCGGGCGGACGCGGATGTACGAGGCAATCGTAAAGGGCGAGAACACGCTGGAACCGGGCCTGCCCGAGTCGTTCAACGTCATGGTCAAGGAGCTGCAATCGCTCTGCCTCAACGTTGATCTGCTCGAAGAGGCGGGAAGGGTTTAAGGCGCGCGGCGCCCGGGAGTCAAGCTATGGAAGATATTTTTGGAGTTTTCGAAAAACCGAAGAATCCGCTTTCGTTCAATTCGATCCGCATCTCGATCGCGTCGCCGGAAATGATCCGCTCCTGGTCTCACGGCGAGGTCAAGAAGCCCGAGACCATCAATTACCGGACCTTCAAGCCGGAACGCGACGGGCTGTTTTGCGCCAAGATTTTCGGTCCGACCAAGGACTACGAATGCAACTGCGGCAAGTACAAGCGCATGCGCCATCGCGGCGTGGTGTGTGAGAAGTGCGGCGTCGAGGTGATCCAGTCCAAGGTGCGGCGCGAGCGCATGGGTCATATCGATCTGGCGGCGCCGGTGGCCCACATCTGGTTTTTGCGCTCGCTGCCCTCGCGGATCGGCACGCTGCTCGACATGACGCTCAAGGAACTCGAAAAGGTGCTCTACTTCGAGTCCTACGTGGTGCTGGATGCGGGCGAAACGCCGCTGCAGGTGCGCGAACTGCTGACCGAGCGCAAGTACCGCGAGGCCCGCGAGCAGTATGCCGACGGGTTCAAGGCCGACATGGGCGCCGAGGCGATCCGCACGATGCTCTCAGAGCTGGACCTGGATAAGCTCGCCACCGACCTGCGCCTGGAGATGAAAAGCACGTCGTCGGAGGCGCGCCGCAAAAAGGTCGCCAAGCGGCTCAAGGTGGTCAACGCGTTCCGCGAATCGGGCAACAAGCCGGAGTGGATGATTCTGACTATCCTGCCGGTGATTCCGCCCGACCTGCGCCCGCTGGTGCCGCTTGACGGCGGCCGCTTCGCAACCTCGGATCTGAACGACCTCTACCGGCGGGTAATCAACCGTAACAATCGGTTAAAGCGCCTGATCGAGCTCAACGCGCCCGACATCATCATCCGCAACGAGAAGCGGATGCTGCAGGAGGCGGTTGACGCGCTGTTCGACAACGGCCGGCGCGGGCGCGCGATCACCGGGCCGTCCAAGCGGCCGCTGAAGTCGCTGTCCGACATGCTCAAGGGCAAGTCGGGGCGCTTCCGTCAAAACCTGCTCGGCAAGCGCGTGGATTACTCGGGCCGCTCCGTGATCGTGGTCGGACCCGAGCTCCGGCTGCATCAGTGCGGCCTGCCCAAGAAGATGGCGTTGGAGCTGTTCAAGCCCTTCATCTACAACAAGCTGGAGGAGAAGGGCTACGTCACGACCATCAAGAGCGCCAAGAAGATGGTCGAAAAAGAGGGCAAGGACGTCTGGGACATCCTGGATGAGGTGATCCGCGAGCATCCGGTGCTGCTGAACCGCGCCCCCACTTTGCATCGGCTGGGAATTCAGGCTTTTGAGCCCGTCCTAATCGAGGGCAAGGCTATCCAGCTCCATCCTCTGGTCTGCGTGGCCTACAACGCCGACTTCGACGGCGACCAGATGGCGGTGCATGTGCCGCTGTCGGTTGAGGCGCAGGTTGAGGCGCGCGTTCTGATGATGTCGACCAACAACATCCTGTCGCCCGCCAGCGGCAAGCCCATCATCGTGCCCACCCAGGACATGGTGCTGGGGCTTTACTACATGACGCGCGAGCGGCCGCTGGCCAAGGGCGAGAACAAGTCGTTCTCCAGCCCCGGAGAGGTGCGCATCGCCTACGACCACGGCGAGGTTGACCTCCATGCGCGTATCAAGGTGAGGATCCCGACCTTCAAGGTCGATGAATCGCTCAACCTGTCGGCGGATGAGGGCGACCAGCCGATGGCGGCGGGCAACGGTGCGGGTGACGGCAAGGTAGTGGTCGAGCGGCTGGATACCACGGTGGGACGGGTGCTGCTGTACGAGATCGTGCCGCCGGGGATCGGGTTTGCCGAAGTCAACAAGACGATGAAGAAAAAGGAGCTTGGCAATCTGATCGACCTGGCCTACCGCAAAGCGGGCAACAAGGCGACGGTCATCTTTGCCGACCGCCTGAAGGACATCGGATTTGAGTTCGCCACGCGCGCGGGAATTTCGATCGCGATCAAGGACATGACCATCCCGCCGCAAAAGGCCAGCCTGCTGGAAGACGCGCAAAAACAGGTCGCCGAAATCCAGAAGCAGTACAACAACGGGGTCATCACTGACGGCGAGCGCTACAACAAGGTGGTCGACATCTGGGCCGAGGTTCAGGACAGCATCGGCAGCGCCGTGCTGGGTGGACTCAAGACCGAAGTTTACGGCAAAAACAAAAAGGGCGAGGAGGTCAAGGGCGACTCCTTCAACCCGATCTTCATCATGGCCGACTCCGGGGCGCGCGGTTCAGAGCAGCAGATTCGCCAGCTTGCCGGATTGCGCGGTCTGATGGCGAAGCCCTCCGGCGAGATCATCGAAACGCCGATCACGGCCAACTTCCGCGAGGGGCTGACCGTGCTGCAGTACTTCATCTCCACGCACGGCGCGCGCAAGGGACTGGCCGACACGGCGCTCAAGACCGCCAACTCCGGCTACCTCACCCGTCGCCTAGTGGATGTGGCGCAGGACTCGATTATCACCGAGTACGATTGCGGCACGCTGGACGGAATCGAGATGACGCCGCTGGTGGAAGGCGGCGAGATCATCGAGGGGCTGGGCGACCGTGTGCTGGGACGCGTGGCGCTGGAGGACATCAAGGACCCCTTCACCAACGACGTGCTGGTGCGGGCCAACGAGACGATCGACGAGGACAAGGTCACGCTGATCGAGGATTCCGGTCTGGAGCACGTGAGCATCCGCTCGGTGCTGACCTGCCAGTCGCGCCAGGGCGTGTGCGTGCAGTGCTACGGACGCGACCTCGGCCGCGGACACCTGGTCAACCTCGGCGAGGCGATCGGGATCATCGCGGCGCAGTCGATCGGCGAGCCGGGAACCCAGCTCACGATGCGCACCTTCCATATCGGCGGCACCGCCAGCCGGCGCGCCGAACAGACCACGCTGGAGGCGCGCAACGAAGGCGTCATCCGGCTTCACGGCGTCAACACCGTGCGCAGCCGCGACAAGAACCTGGTGGTAATGTCGCGTCACGGCGAAATCGCGATTGCCGAGCCAGTGGGCGGCGCCGGCTCCGGCCGCGAGCGCGAACGCGAGCGCTATCCGCTGGTTTACGGCGCCAAGCTGCTCAAGGGCGAGGGCGAGCACGTTAAGTCGGGCACGCTGATCGCCGAGTGGGACCCCTACACGACCCCGATCATCACCGAGGTCGGCGGCGTCGTGAAATACGGCGATATCCTGGAGGGGCGTACCATGGAAGAGCGGGTCGACGAACGTACCGGCGCCCGCTCCAACGTTATCGTGGAGTTCAAGGAACTCGACGTGCGCCCGCGCATTTCGATCAAGGATCCGGGCGGCAAGACCGCCAAGCTGCCGGGCAGCGAATCCTTCGCGCGCTACTTCCTGCCGGTGGGCGCCTACATCAACGTGCCCGAAGGGACGGAGGTCTTTCCGGGCGACATCCTGGCCAATATCCCGCGCGAGACCACCAAGACCAAGGACATCACCGGTGGTCTGCCACGAGTGGCGGAGTTGTTCGAGGCGCGCAAGCCCAAGGAATTCGCCGTCATTTCCGAAATCGACGGGCAGGTTTCCTTCGGCAAGGACACCAAGGGCAAGCGCAAGGTGGTGGTCACGCCCGAAGTCGGCGAGCCGCGCGAATACCTGATTCCCAAGGGCAAGCATATCGGGGTGCACGAGGGCGATATCATCAAGGCCGGCGAGCCGCTGATGGAAGGGTCGTCCAACCCGCACGATATTCTCACGATCTTGGGCGAAAAGGCGCTGGCGAAGTACCTGGTGGACGAAATCCAGGAGATTTACCGCCTGCAGGGCGTACGCATCAACGACAAGCATATCGAGGTTATCGTGCGCCAAATGCTGCGGCGGGTGCGGATCAAGGAGGTCGGCGACACCGATTTTCTGGTCGGCGACCAGGTCGAGAAGTGGCGCTTCGAGGAGGAAAACGCCCGAGTGCTGGACAAGGGCGGCGAACCGGCGATTGCCGAACCGCTGCTGCTGGGTATCACCAAAGCGTCGCTGTCCACTGAAAGCTTCATCTCCGCGGCGTCGTTCCAGGAGACCACCAAGGTGCTGACCGAAGCCGCGATCAACGGCAAGGTCGACCGCCTTGTCGGGTTGAAGGAAAACGTCATCATGGGGCGGCTAATCCCGGCCGGGACCGGAATGCCGGCGTATGGAAGGGTGACAATCAAAGTCGAAGGCGGGGTGGCTGAGGAAGAGATGGAAAAAGAGCCCCTGGAGGCGGAGTTGGTAGAGGGGCATTGACAGAAGTCTATATAATCCTTAGATAGTATGAGTTACGCCCAAGGGCGCCAGTCGCCCTTGGGCGGTCCGTTTGGCCTCCGCCCAACCGGTTGGAGGCCGTGTTTTAGTGGAGTATAATCTTGGCCCGCGCAGGGTCATTTTTTTCCTGAACCGTTTCGGAGCAACGAGCTGCCATCGGGCGCGAAAAAGTGAGCGTTTAAGGTGCCGACCATCAATCAGCTAATCCGCGGAGCGCGGGTCAAGAAGCGCTACAAGACCAGCGCGCCGGCGCTCCAGGGCTCGCCGCAGAAGCGGGGCGTTTGCACGCGGGTGTACACGTCGACGCCCAAGAAGCCCAATTCGGCGCTGCGCAAGGTCGCGCGGGTGCGGCTCTCCAATGGGTACGAAGTCACCACCTACATCCCCGGGGTCGGTCATAACCTCCAGGAGCATTCGGTGGTGCTGATACGCGGCGGCCGGGTAAAGGACCTGCCGGGCGTGCGCTATCACGTGGTGCGCGGCACCCTGGATTCGATCGGCGTGCAGGAACGCCGCCAGGGCCGCTCCAAGTACGGGTCCAAGAAGCCCAAGTAAGCAGTCATGCCACGCAAAGGACAAGTAAAGCTCCGGGAGACCTCGCCGGATCCAAAGTTCCACGACCGCACCGTTGCCAAGTTCATCAACACGGTGATGGAGCGGGGCAAGAAGTCAACGGCGGAACAGATCTTTTACGGAGCGTTGAATATCGTCGCCAACCGCACCAAGGAAGAGGGGTTGGCGGTCTTCAAGCACGCCTTGGAAAACGTTCGTCCCGCCGTGGAGGTGCGTTCGCGCCGCGTGGGCGGCGCCAACTACCAGGTGCCGGTCGAAGTCCGGCCAGTACGCCGCACCTCGCTGGCGATGCGATGGCTGGTGCAGGCGGCGCGGGGACGTGGGGAGAAGTCGATGGAGGAGCGGCTGGCCGCGGAGATTGTCGAAGCGCACGGCAATCGGGGCGGCGCGGTCAAGAAGCGCGAAGATACCCATCGTATGGCCGAGGCCAACAAGGCTTTTGCGCATTATCGCTGGTAAGCATTTTTCCAGAGTTATTTTGAATGGCTCGTGAAACACCCATAGAACGAGTGCGCAATATCGGTATCATGGCGCACATTGACGCCGGCAAGACCACCACGACCGAGCGCGTGCTGTACTACACCGGCATCAGCTACCGCATGGGCGAGGTGCATGAAGGCACCGCGACCATGGACTGGATGGTCCAGGAGCAGGAGCGCGGCATCACCATCACTTCGGCGGCCACCACCTGTTTCTGG